>MDTG01085325.1_pt1 | contig 11974 bp, 17 predicted proteins | sample 811421 | NCBI WGS metagenome assembly MDTG01 (sample SAMN05326645, study PRJNA326480) | marine metagenome | isolation source: seawater | place: Pacific Ocean: South East | collected 2011 | reverse complement strand
TATTACTTAAATTATTACTTAAATTATTACTTAAATTATTACTTAAATTATTACTTAAATTATTAGTTACATTATTAGTTACATTATTAGTTAAATTATTAGTTAAATTATTTGTATTTTCTAAATTAATTAAACATCCACTATTTGGGAAATCACTTTTTTTTTATTTTCTTGAATTTCCAATTTATGTTTAGTTTTAATACGTTTTTTATATTCACCACTGTCTCTCTCACTTACAAGATTATTCCAAAAAGTTTCAATATAAGGTAAAATAGTATGAAACCATAATTTATTACGCAAAACAAGAATATTACTTATTTTTTCTAATTTCCAATATATTGTTTTAATAAATATTAGATCTTTATTTTTATCCATTGTTAGATTATAATAATCAATATATTGTTGACTTGAAACATCAGTTAACATAAAAGGAGCATATTCATAATGTGGTTCGCTATTTTTTAAAAATTGTAAAATTATTCCTTTATATTCTATTTCGTTATCACTAAGATAGTCTTCTTCATCAATATATTCAGTAAATTTTGTTTCTAAAAAATCACACTCATTTAAATCACAAACTTCCATCTGTAATTGCATTTGTATCCAATATTCCATCTTTGGTATCCCATCTATTTCTCTAGATACAACATTCTTTATTTCAAGCATTCGACCATATAATTCTGATTCTTCATCACATATTATACCATCAGGAGATGCCGCTATAAAACTATAATCTTTATGTGGAATGCATCCAAAATCGGTTACAGTTGTATTATTTATATATTCATAATATAATACAGAAACAGGTTCATATTTTTGTCCCCAATGTAAAGGAGAGTTGGTATTTGTAGTTTTAAACTTACTTATGTCCATAGGTTGACATTTTTCAAGTATTAATTGTGTTTGACTATAATCACTTATAAATATTTTCCAAATATTTGATGCGGTCAATGTTGAATTTCTAAATATATACCATTCGTCTGTTCTTTGTTCTGGTTGTACAATACTTGTTAAAATATTTAATTGTTTTTTTATTTTACTCTTTTGTATTTTTAAATTAATATTATTATCATTATGGTCCTTTCTAATATAACTTTTACTATAAGACCTCTTTGGGACTATGAATTTAAATACTATATTTCTTGATATTAATATACATTTATTTAAAATATTTTCAGCTTCACTATTAGAAATGTTAAAAATATTTTCTAATAAATTATTAGAAATAAATTGAGTAAACATTACTTCATAAATGTGGTCAAAAATATCATCATAAATATCTACATAAATAAATTGTGTAATATTTTCAATTAAGTACTCTTTCATTGACATCAAAATTTCATTAATAATATTTAATATATCATTGTTTTTGGAAATATTACCAATATCATATAAATTATATTTGATAATATTAAATTTTATATAACTTATATATTTATTTTCCATTAAATAATATAAAGTAATATTGTTAAGTTAGTTATAAAAATATTTATTATTTTTATCAATTTATAAAAATATTTATTTATTTTTATAAATTATTATTTATTCATGAATTTTTAATGTTTTTATTTTGTTGCGTTTATCAGGAGGGAGAGATTTAACAGTTGAAACATGTTTCTCATCCTTTTTTAATATAAAACCCCTGCTTTCTGGTTGAAAAAATAAATAAGGTATATTTTCAATAGCACCTGTCTCTTTATTATATATAACTTCTTTTGATTTTAATAAATTTTTTCTATCCAAAGCTTTAATTAAATATATTTTTAATTTATTCATTTCTTCATCTGTTAATTCAAATTTGTCTTTAGCTATTTCTTCAACAAATACATTTAATTTGGCAATTTTTTGTGTTTTATTAATTTTAATCCATATTTCTTTTTTATTTGCATTTAATTCATTTTCCAAAAAAGCTTCTACATTTTTATTATTGTTATTATTGTGTTGGTTATCATATTTTGGTCTAATATCATTACCATTCATTAACATTGTTTTATAATTAATATTTATTAATTCTTGACAGTTATCAACATTGGTTTTTTTTGTTGTTTTATTTTCTGAACCACTTTGAATATCTTTACAAGATACGTTATTAATATTACTACTTATATCATTAGACATATATATAAACATATAGTTTAGAGTTTATGTCATTTATTAAAATAGTTTAATATATAATAAAATAATATTTATGAAAAAAGTTATATTTGATAAAAAAGAAATAAATAATAATGAAAAACTATCAAAAATAAATAGTGAAAATATAAGAAAAAAAATAGAAACATACAAAGAGAAAAATGATATTTCAAATAATTCAATTTTTGAAAAAGACCAATTTGTATATATTAAAAATATATACAATAATATAATTTTCAAAGAGAGAGCACTTATAATTTCAGAATTAAAAGCTAAAATTAATTCATATAAACAACAAGATAATAAAAAAGATTTTCATGAAGAAGGTAATTATATAACATTAGATAAAACTATATTTAAATTATATGACTGCAAACTAAAATGTTATTATTGTAACAAAAATATGATGATTTTATTTGATAAAGTGAGAGATAAAGACCAATGGACTTTAGATAGAATAAATAATTATGATGACCATAATGATTTAAATACTGTTATTTGTTGTCTTGAATGTAATTTACAACGCAGAAGAAAAAATAGCGAGAAATTTAAATTTAGTAAACAATTAGAAACAAAACAATTAGTAATCAATAAAATACAATAAAATTAAATATAACTTTTATAATTTTTTATTAGTTCATGTAAAAGTTATATTTTTAATTTTTAATTTTTAATTTTTAATCTTCGACAGGTAAAAGGTTCTCTTTTTCCATAGATTTAATTAAACGAGTCACACCAATTCCACATCCACTACGTTTAATGAATTCTAATTCTAAATATTCATCTAATTCCGCACGTGTACGCTCTTCGCCGAAAAGTTCAAATAATTTTTGTTTATATTCTCCATTCATAATAGATTCAAATTTAGCTCTCATAACATCCTTATCTACTTCACGCTCGGCCGAACCAAAAGTTTCCATTCCAGATAAAATAACATCTACTTTATACGATGTATCATCATCTGGATTTCTACGCATATTCCAAAATGGGCTAGTAAATTCAGGGAAATTTTTAATAAATGCAACTGGAGATTTATCAGTATATAATTTTTCTTCATGTTCATGTTCTAATTCTGTTGTGCCAAATTCTTTGGCAATAGTTTTGTAATCATTTTCATAGAAGTTGTCTTTATTATAACCAAGATGAACTAATAGCTCTTTTTGAAGTTCTACTAATTCATTAATATCTCCTTTGAATTCAAATTCAAACATCGGGAAAATGACATCATGACGACCTGGAACAGGATTTGGTTCCATGCGATATGATGTAGTTACACAAAAATATCCAGCTACATCGGGTTTAGAAAGAATTTCATATTCAAGCCACATTTGGCCGGTCTGAACAAGTGGCCACACCTTACCTGTATATTGGAAAGTTTGCACATTGAATGGATCTTCGCAAGCAGCTAAGATAGAAAGACGATTTTGTGTATGAACTTCTACAAATTTTTTAGCAAGAAAAAATTCACGTAGTTTGTTAATAACATATGTAAATTTGGTACTATCAATAATTAATCCACTATTATAACATTTGTCAGAAACTCCGGCAACCATTTATATATTAATAATTTTTATTTTTTTAAATAATAATTATTAATATTAATTTTTAATTAATATTTTTTATAGTAAGCTATAAAATTAAAATTAAAATTTCTGTCTCTTGTTAATGTGTCTACAATTATCTTCATTACAATTATCTTCATTACAATTATCATTTTCATTTGCATTAACTTCAAATATTAAATTATTTGAATCATCATTATTGCGACTGGATTTAGCAGCTTCAATAATTAATGGTTTCAAAAATTCCGTCATATTATATTCTACATAATATTGTATATCTTCATTTAATTCTAAATACCATTCCGGTTTATGAATTTTTACATCTATTTTTAATGTTTGCTGATCATCTCTTCTTGGTTCAATAGTTATGTTTTTTTCACGAATTAATCGATTAATAATATTTGCAGTTTCAAGTTTAAGTTCATCACTATTATTATCATTAAACATAATATTAATATATTGTATTTTTATTTTTTATATAATATATGTCGGATATTTATTTATCAATTTTTATTACATTCTATAAATAAATGTTCCAAATATGGTTCAATTAATTTCATTAACTTATTTTGTATTTTAATGTCAAGAGTGTTAAACCATTCTGGGACCTTTATATCCAACCTATACTGAGATATATCTCTATCATAAAAAGTAACATAGCTCATATCTTCTTTTAATTTATTAAGCATTTTTGATATATAAATTGTATATGTATCATTAAAACAACAATCTTCTAATTTATCTATTAAATCATTAATATGCAATTCTGATTTATTAGATGATGTTTGATAAATATTTAATGGATTATTGCAATTTTCAATATCCATTATTTTAATAAAATATAATTTATATTAAAATATATAAATAATATTTTCATATAATCAATTTTTTCTTTTTTTAGTATTTCTTTTTTTAGTATTTCTTTTTTTAGTATTTCTTTTTTTAGTAATTCTTTTTCCATTAGCTCTCCTTTTTTTATTATTTTTATAAGAAGTTTCATCATCATTACTATTATAAGAATGAGCTCTTTTTGATGTTTTATTTCTTAATTTTTGAATTGCTCTATGAACATCGCTTATAATTATGGAGTCACTATCTACATAATCATTTAATTTTCTTAAAGTTTGAATACGTACACTATTATAGTGTGCATCATCATATTCGATTTGTTTATCTCTAGAAAAAAAATCACTACTTAATATATTTGTTACTTTATGATATATTGTTGATTCTGATAAAATTGGATATTTATTTTCTATCATAGATTTCACTATTTCAGGATAATGTTGAAAAAAGTTAATAGAATCGGTTCGTTTTTTATTTTTTAATCCAAAAATTCCTGTAAAACTGAACTGTTCAAATGCTTGATATAAAAATGATAAGTCATCCTGATCAAATATATATTTATATTTATCATAATATAAAATACACGCAATATGTAATGCAAAATTTGGTTTATCTTCAGAGTAAACATTATCTTTTTCATTGAGGACTTTTAATATATGCAAAAGTGATCCATGTTTTGTAAACTCCGCATCCAATATATTTAATGTTTTATCAATATTTATTTTTGTATCACTATTGTTTTTTTTACATTTAGTTATTAAATAATAAAAAAAAAAAAATGTGAAATCATCTGCATAGCTATATACTTGTAGTCTATTTATATCACTTCTTACTAATTTATATAATGACACAGCTTTTTGAAATAATTGAATTTTACTTAAAATTTTTTTTTCATCATCATTTAGACTCATTATATATATTAAAATATTAAAAATACAATGCCATATAATTTCCTTTTTTAGTAAATCCTTTTTTTTCATAAAAAGTTTCCAATGTTGGATCACAATCTAAAATTATTTTATAGCAATTATTAATTTCACATATATTTTTAACATAATTAAATAATTCTGCACCAATACCTTTTTTTCTATATTCCTCCAAAACAACAAAATCTTCTATATGACCTACTTTTCCGCCATTATGTATTATTTTTTGTTCTATGATTAATGTTATTCCGGCTATTATTTCATCTCTATCATTTAATATAAATAAAACATGGTGATTATTTGGTAATTTTTTAACAAGAGTTTTTAATGTTTCTATAGTAAAATTTTCTTTGTTAAAATTACTAAAACTAGTGTACAAATTGATTATTTGATTATAATAAAAATAGTTTAAATCTAATGATTTTATATTTATAATCATTAATAATTGTTAATTGTTAATTGTTAAATATTATAGAGTTGTTTTTATTATGTGATTAATATTATAATATTAATTAATATTTAAAAGTAATAAATAAACTTATAATAATATGTCATTTGACACACAAAATCAACTACTTTTAAGTAAACTAATGGAATTTTATAAAAAGGATGATAATTTAGATAAAATGTTAAGTATTATAAACGGAAGTTCGAAAATATCACTACGTATTGTTGATTGGTTTTCTACAAATTATTCAAAAAAAAATTATACAGTTATTATTAATGACAATAATGATAGGTTAAAAGTATATAATGATTATAAACTGAAATTAAAAGCTTATAGTAAAAAACGGTTTGATCCATTTTGTAGATGGCAAAGAATTACAATTCCATATAATAATGATTCACATATTCAAACAACAATAGGTCAATTAAATTTTTTTAAATGGGCACTTGAAAAAGGAGTAATAAAATATATAGAAAAGAACTATGATGAAATAGATTCAGACATGAACACACGTGTAACTAGTAATAAAATGAAAAATTTATCACTATCTTCAAATTCTTCAACCGAAAGCTGTGTATCTTCTGAATCATCATCTTCTAGTTCGAATAATAATACTAAAACACGAAAAAAAAGAGAAGAGCTATCATTAAATGCTTCAAGAAGTATAAAAAAGGAAGACCTTAGTATAGTTGTATCATTTAATTAAACATTATTTATAGAATGTTTATAGTTGATAGAATCTTTATAGTTAATAGAATCTTTATAGTTAATAGAATCTTTATTATTAACATTTATTATTGGAATTAAATTATAAAAAGACTGTAAATAGTAATTTAATAATATTTGAATTAAAGCCGAAACGCCTAATACAAAAGCATAATCTTGGCTATTAAAATATTGTGTGGATATATTATAATGATTTATTAGTGAATATTGTAGTTTTGAATTGGTTGAAATATAAATGTAGCTATAGAATTGAAATATATTATTTATCGTATTTAAATAATAGTAAAACAAATATAATAAAAATCCAAATTTGTTATAACTATATATTGAGATATGTGCATTTAATGAAATTAGCATTATTATACTGCTTGGTGTGTTATTAAGAAAAAAAAATAAATAAAAATAATAAGCAAAATCCATAGCACTAATTATTTTAACTACGAAAGTTTTTTTTTGAAAATTTATAGCGTTGTTATAATATGTTTCATTTAAAATAATTATATTTGGTTCATAATAATCGTAATTTGTATTAGAGTCATCTAACTTTTCTATTTCTCCAATATTGTCTAACTTATTAATATTTTCTATATTTATATTACTTATATATGGATTATTTTCATTAAGTCTAGTGCAATAATATATTTCTCCATTAGGAGATTCTATTGCTATGACTTTATCTTTCATCATTTATAATATATATATAAAATTTCTCTTAATTATTTATAAATAATATTTTATATAAATACAAAATATTATTTTAATTAATGGGAAATAATTATAGTATAAATAAGGTTAATTTTGAATCTGTTCAGAAGATTATAAATAGAGATATTAAATCTCTGACTGATGACTTTATAATAATCAATACACTTGATTTAAATAAACAGGAATGTTTAATAAAAAATACTATTGAAGCAAACATGGAATCTGAAATAATAAATAATTATTTAAATAACAATAAAAAAATAAATATTTTAATATATGGTGAAAATTGTAGTGATACAAAAGTTATACATAAATATAATCAACTTTATTCTTTAGGATTTGCAAATTTATATGTATATGTTGGTGGTTTATTTGAATGGTTATTGTTACAAGATATATATGGCGATGATGAATTTCCAACTACAACTAGAATACTAGATTTATTAAATTATAAAGGTAAAAATAATATAAAATAATATATATATTTTAATTAAAATATGGAATTAGATAAAATTTTATTAGATTTGGAAGTTTTAAATCAAATAAAACAAAATGATAAATTGGGGATAATTATGGAGCCAGGTAGTAAAAAGAGAATATATGTGGATCAATATAGTTATTTATCAGGAATTACTAGAAAATATAATGGATTTAACCGAGGAGACACTATAGATTATATAGAAGAACTAGTAAATAATATTGAAAAAACGAGTTCAATAATTATTAGTGGTAATCATATTGATTATGGAGAGACATTAATAAAAGCTATTGAAAAAAGTATTATTGGACTAGAAAATTTAAAATTTGCATATTTATTGGATTCAATTATTATTGCAAGATTAATTTTACTTATAAAAAAATTACAAAATATAACAATATTAATAAAAACAGAAATATTACCTTTATCATTTAATGATATCAACAATGTAGAACATTTAGAATTAAATAATGAACCAATGTCATATGGAGAATTTGTTAAAAATGACAATACAGATGTTAAAAATAATTCGAGCAATTGTTAATTTATGATTATTTATGATTATTTATAAGAAAAAAAGTGATTTAAACGACTTTTAAAATATTATTTTATAATGGAATATTTAAAGTATTTATTTTATAATATGTCTGGATTATTAATACCTGAAACTTACAACAATCAATATTACAATCAATATAACAATCAATATAACAATCAATATAACAATCAATATAACAATCAATATAACAATCAGTATTATTACGATTTATTTGATAATATGTTAAATCGTTTCAATATTAAATTAATATTTCCATTTAAAAATACATTAGAACCATTTTATAGTGATTATCAAAATCATTATCCAGAAATGTTTAATTTTACAAGTATTTTTATATTAATAGTTTTTTTTGATCAAACATTAAAGTTGCTATTTGGTTCTACATCTAGATGGTTTCAATTACATACAATGGTAAATTCTATTGTATCCGTACGTATATTAGATGATGTTAAAAATATTATTATCAATCCACACATAGGATATAATGAATTGCAAAATAATGATATAAGTTATTATATTTTAGCACTACATATTTATCATATAATATTTTTTAAGAAACTTGGATTTTTTGATTATTTTCATCATATATTATTTGTAGGGCTTGGAATAGTACCAAGTATATTATATGTTAAATCAAATCAAATATATATGGGTTATATTGCTTGTAATGGTGTTCCAGGAATAATTGAATATATTACATTATCTCTATATAAGCACAAGAAAATTTCTTTATATATGCAAAAAAAAATTACATCTAATATGTATATATATATTAGATTACCATTGTGTATTGTTGGAGTTGTATATAACTATATTGGTTATACTATGAAATATTATAATGATAATTTATACATAACATTATATATAAATTTACTATTATATTTAAATGGTACATTTTTCACAGAATTAACATTGGACAGTTTTGGTAAAGTTAAATATAAAAATAAAGCTATAAAAAGTGAATAAAAATTATGTATAAATTTATTTACTTTTACTATATTATATGATTAATATTTCTAATAAAATCATTGGATTACTATTGTTGACACATATTAACACTTCTTTAGGATTTAATATGTTTATAAATAGACGAAACATAATAAAAAATTCAGTTTTGCTATCTAATTATAATCCCACATTATTATTACCTGAAAACGAAAATGAAAACGAAAACGAAAATGAAAACGAAAAAAAACTTATTATAGATACAGCAGAAAATTATATAAAAAAAAATCGTGAATCAAGTAATAACAATATTTTTTTTACAGGGTCGCTAACAGAAGAAACATGTTTTAAATTAAGCGCAGCATTAATAGAACACAAAAATCAAGCATTAATAAATGATAAATATCCCAATCATATTAATTTATACATACAAAGCCCTGGAGGTTCTTTGCTCCCTACTTTAGCACTTGTTGATGAAATAAAAAATCTCGAAATACCTGTATATACACATATTCGTGGTTATGCTGCTTCGGCTGCAACATTATTATCTGTTGTTGGTGCCAAAAGATTGATTTATAATAATTCAGTAATGATGATTCACGGAATTAAATTTAGTGAAGAAAATAGTGTAACCAATTTACTAGAAACAAAGGATTTGAATGACAATGTTGATTTATTTATGTCAATTATAAAAAATATATATTTAGAAAATTCTAACATAGATGAAGACACATTAAATCATATGTTTTATCATGACAAATGGATTGGTTCAAAACAGGCACTTGATTATGGTTTAGTTGATGAAATTATATAATTTTTTTTATTGCAGAATAGGCTAATTTATCTGCGCACGCATTACCTATAGAATGAATATCATTAAAATTTGTATGTGATTTGATATGAAATAATTTCAAATTTGCTTCATTTTTGTATATATAATATAACTGATTAACTAAATCTTTGTTTGGTATATTTTTAGACCAGTTACTCTGATAGCATTTTTCTCCATAAGATGTTGCACATTTTATACAATATTCTGAATCAGTAACAATACAAATTTTATTATTTTTAAGGTCATCTTTAATAATTTTATATGCTTCAAGTATTGCATTTAATTCGGCGTTATTATTTGTACATTTATATTTTGGCTCATTGCATATTTTAGAAACATTTCTAATGTCATTTTCATTAAAATATATTCCGATGCCAGATATGGAATTTACTTTACCATTATTACCACATGAACCATCGGTATAAACATAATAATCCGTATCTTCATTATTATATTTAAAATAGATGTTTTCATGAATAGTGCTCTCTGAAGAATTACAGTTCAAAATATAATTTTCTGCGTCTTCTTCATTGTCAAATTTTTTATATATTGCACCCTTATAACCTAAAACTTGTTCTTTACAGTCGTTCCAAAATAAATATATACCAATATTATGACCTTTTGCCACTGCATAAACAGACATTTTTTATATTATAAATAATTATAATATAAAAATATTTTTAAATTATAATTGATTTTTTAAATTATAATTGATTTTTTAAATTATACTAATTATTGTAATAATAGTTCCAATTATAATAATAATAACAATTATAGGGAGTAAAAAATTAAATAAATCTTTGCAAAAATCTTTACACATATCCTTACATAAATCTTTACAAAATTCTTTACATAAATAACCTTTTTTATCATGATTAATTAATTTTGTTATATCAATATAATTAGCCATTATATAAGTATATATCACCCATTATATTTTTTTAAATTATTTGTAAAATATAATTTATATTATTATTTTATGACTAATTATTTTTATGATTTACCAATAGATATTCAAGACAAAATACACCAAGAAGTTCATAAAATTAATATGGAAGAAATAAAAAAGAAAATACTTCACAAAGTTTTAGTTCGTCTTATAAAAAAAAACAGTAGTTGGTTAGATTACCAATCTATAAGTCCAGAGTTTTGGGATTTTAATAATTGATTTATTTGAGAAAAGGGTTTTGAATTATTAAAACATGGATAAGATTTGTAATTTTTATATACACTTAGCGGAGAGGGATGGGAGGATACTACCAAACTATGTTTATCTATATTTATATTTTTAAATTTATTATGAGCAAATGCTCCCCAAGCTACAAATATTATTTTATGATCACATTTATTCAATTCATCAATTATGAATTGTGTAAATTTATTCCATAATGAAGAATGTGAATTGGGTTTACTTTCAACTACACTTAATGATGCATTTAGCAAAAGAATTCCTTGTTTTGCCCAATTTTTTAATGTTAAATCAGTTAAATCTATATTTAAATCTGACTTTAGTTCTTTAATAATATTGCGTAAAGAAGGCGGTACTTTATTATTATTTACACCAAAACAGAGACCAGTTGCTTGATTTGGTCCGTGATATGGATCTTGGCCCAATATAACAACTTTAGTATTATTAATTTCAAAAAATTTAAAACATTCAAATATGCTTTCAACTTTAGGATAAACAATTGTTTCTTTATTATTTATTGATTCAATAATGTTATCTAATGTATTATTAGTATTACTATTAGTATTAGTATTAGTATTAGTATTAGTATTAGTATTAGTATTAGTATTAGTATTAGTATTAGTAT
>MDTG01238056.1_pt1 | contig 11976 bp, 18 predicted proteins | sample 811421 | NCBI WGS metagenome assembly MDTG01 (sample SAMN05326645, study PRJNA326480) | marine metagenome | isolation source: seawater | place: Pacific Ocean: South East | collected 2011 | reverse complement strand
TGCAGGTGTAACATATGGTGGAGCAGGTACTCCAGGTAGTGATACAAGTAATGGTGGTAATGGATCAAATGGTTGTGCATTTACATCAGGTGATAGAATTATTGATGGCACAACATACAGTAACGATTCATTTACATTAACGTTAGGCGACCAAAACGCCACAAACTCAACAGGTAATAATGTACTTGTTAGAATAAAACTAGAGTCCGGTGACTCCTTAACAGCATTGAGTATAGCATAATGGCAATTTCAGATTCACAAAAAATTGATTTACTTTGGAAAAAGATTGGTTTTGGTAAAACTAAAACAGATACCAATGCTAACAAGAAAGCACCTAACGAACCTATTGCAAGTAGTTTAATAATTAAAGACTCAGACATTTGGAATCAATCAGCAAGTATTCCAAGTACAATACCAAGTGCAAATAGCAGTATTGTAGTAATTTATACTGATGCAGATGCAGATGCATTAGAAATAGTAGAGGACGGCAGTTCATCAGATAACAGAACGTGGAAGACAAATTCAACTAATTGGATATCTCCAAGTTTTGGTGCAACCTACCAATTAAAAGTTTATGCCGCTCCTAGTAGTACAGCAGATGTACAAACAAATGGTACACAATTATTTGAAACAGGTTCAGGTAATGATGACGAATGGTACTTTGATTACCAGTCAGGTGTATTAAACTTTATTGGTAGTAACCTTCCAAGTGCCATAGGCACATCAAGCGGTAATGTAATTTATGTTGCTGGTGCAAGATATGTAGGTACAACAGGTGTTACGGCAACTGGTGCCAATATGAAGTATCATACCTTTGCAAACCTTACAGCCTTGTATGCAGATACAAATATTGAAGCAGGAGACTTTGTTAAAGTTGATGATGGTGGAGATGGCGAATATAGATTGTTTATTGCTAATCAGGCAGACCCAGCCAATACTGGACACTTAACACTTATAGGTAGTGCCGATAGTGCTGTTACAGATGCAGGCTCACTTACAACTACATTGTTACATTCAAATGGTACACAAACTGTTATTGGTAATGTTAGTAATGGTAGTAAGATTCAAAGTGTTACAGTAGATGTAACTACTGCATTTAATGGTAGTGCTCCAACATTAACTGTTGGTGATGCAGATGATAATGATAGATTAATGACAGATGATTATCTAGACTTAACAGAAATTGGAACTTACGAAGTACAACCTAATTTTGTGTATAGTAATGCAGTTGATACAAACATATTAGCATATTTTGGTGCTGATAGTAGTACGGCGGGTGTTGCTGTAATTACAGTAAGTTACAGTTAAAAATCTTTACGTTGTCCTGATTCAAGTCCAACTCCGACTAGAATAAGAAATGCACTAGCAATTAACCACCATGGGCTAATAAAGTTAAATACAACTCCTGCTAATACAGTTACTCCTGCTAGTCCGACGGTGCTTAAACCTGTTCGTTGTGGTGCTTCTTGTAGTTTCATATTACATATCGTCTGGACGCATTGTTGACAATGTTCCAATATTTACATGACCTTCTGGTGCTTCGTCACTTGTAGCCATACAAGCATCTGGATCTACTTTCCAAATTTTTGTACCTTCTTCAAGTCTATCATCTCTAATTGTAAAACCTTCTGTCCATCTTCCGTATTCTACATATACCCATTGACCTGGTGTTAACCAATCAATGTCTGGCCCAACTTCAAATACTTGAAACCAACGTGGTGTAATACCTTCGTCTGTTCCTATAGTGGATCTTACAATAATACCTGCTCTAGTAACTTGCTCTCCGAAGTCACCGTTAATGCATAGTATGTTATCTTTGTATGCTCTAAGCCTAGTCATCTTCAGTCCAATCATCTTCGTATACAGGAACCATTTCAATATCACCGTTAGGTAACTCTACTTCTTTATAACTTACAACTGTTCTATTTTCATCTACTTTAGAAACTTCTTCTTGAATTGTTTCTGGAGCAGGAACACTTGCAGGATCTACTTGGTCCATTACACTCTGGCTTGCTTCTGTTTTTTCTGCTTCTGCAGTTTTTAACTCTGGAGCCATATCTGATTGTACTTGTTCTGGAGTATCAGGCATTGCGCCTTTTAAACTTTGTTGAGCAGTACTAGATTTAGGATTGGCTTCATAATATGCTTTGACACGGTCTTCTGCTTTTTGGATTATTTCACTTTGAGCTCCAACTACGTCACCTCTAGCATTGACATTCATATTACCAACAGCACGTTCATCACCTGATTGTGCTAGTAATGATTCCATATCAATTACAACGCCTTTATTACTTTTTCTTGCTACCATGTCTACCTCTTAAGGAATTCCTTTATATCTAAATTGTATTTAACCGAATCTACTTTATGTACTCCGATTAAATGGAGCAAATAACTTGCTACACTACTGCCTCTACCTACACCCCAAACTAAGTTATGTTTTCTTAGAGTATCTACAACATAAATTAATACTTGTAGTATAGGATAAAGTCCTCTCTCTTTATATAGGGCTAGTTCCATTTCAACTCTTCCTGTCTGGTCGGAATCACCATGCTCAACTAGTCCTCTTATATATTCCTCAACATCTAATTCTTTATAGTGCTGTGGAATTATATATGTATTTATCCTATCGAAATCTTCTTCCCCTAAAATTTGCAACGTTTTTATATCAAAATGCTGAGCATTAGCATTATATTTTGCAATATCGCTGGTATTAGTAAATTCAGTAGTATTAATATCTTTGTTTCTATACAGCATTTCAACGCCTGTATTCTCATCACTAAGATATCTATTGTGTTTATCTAACATATTGCTAGTATATATGAGTGTTGTTTATTTGTCAACCTTTTTAGGATTGTTTGCTTTCTTGAAATCAAACTTAATTACCTTACCTTTTTCCTCTTTAAAGTTAGGATCGTTACTTAATTGTTTTACTACTTCTTCTTCAATTATTTTAAAGTCTTGATCCATTTCTACTTCATTTTCTTCTATTTGTGCTCTAATCATATCAACTTCTTCTTGACTATGACAAGCATAATCATAAGCACTTATACTATCCCTCTCCCACCAAGGATCATCGTATACAGAAAACTCTCCGGGCCACTCTTCTGCATCAGGTAATATCTCTATATGTGCTTCAGGTTCATCCGTCCTGTAAATATAAGACAAGCCTGTTGAATGGTCTTTAATTGATACGCCATCTACAAACACATTTGGTTTGCATAGTGCATTAAATTTTTTAAATAAGCAGTTACCCAAGTATGTAACATTTACAATAGGCGTTACTATTAATAAGTTTTTACTTTGTGTAAAATGTTTGTCTACCATACCTTGCCCATCTTTGTCATACCACATTGCATGGTCAACATAATAGGATAGGAAATGATTAATTTTTTGATAACTTATATTTTGTGCTATACTTAGTTCTTCAATTGACTCTTTGTTCTCTTGACTAACAAACATAGTATAAGATATTGTAAATCTAAATTGTTCTAATGATTCTATTTCACTTTCGTTAGGAACATTTAATACTCCTACTAAGTGTATATCTTTATCCGTCTTTAGGTGTATTGTCTTCATCTTTATTTCTGTATGTGTCAGCGACTGCTCTAACAAATTTAGTTTGGTCATCAGGATCTAATCCGTATTCTACAGATTCAATCTCACCTATTTCTAATATTGATTCCTTATCGCCTTTTAGTTTGTCTTTGTGTATTTGCATCTGCATACGTTCGCCGTATTCCAGTTGCACTTGGTCCCTTAAAGATAATATATGATTATACAAAGGATTAGTACCACTAATGTTATATAACTTTTTAGTGTACTCTTTGTTTAACTCCAACAACTCGTCTGTTGTCTTTGTTGAAAAATCTATTAAAGGATTACTCATAATGTTAATCTAAAAAGTAATGCCATATCTTCATCAGCAAATCTAACTTCATTGCCTCTAACTTGATAATCCCAAAACTCTTTAAGTTTGTGTTTCTTTGCAAAGGACTTAACGTTTTTATCTGCAGACTCTTGTAAAAATCTAGCACTACCATAACTAGCCGCTTTGTGTATATCTGCTGGTAACTTTATACTTGTATTTTTCCAACCGTCCCACATATCTTTGAACATTTCAGTTCTTTCTTCTATGTCTTCTGGTGTACTGGTATATGTTTTACCTAGTAACTTGTATGGAAAAATGTTATCTAATATACTATTCAACTAACTGTCCCTCAAATTCGTGAACTTGAGAGTAGTATAGCAAAGTTTCTTCATTGATTCCATTATGGTTATGTCTCTCTTGCACTACTATATTTAAGTTAGGTAATGCATTTTCGAACATTTTTTCGATAACATAACTCTTCTCTTTACCACCAAGATTCAAGTCCCACCCTGCAATAAAGTGAGTAGGAGGAAACAATGCTTCTTCCTGCAAGTTATATTTTTCTTTTATTTCCAGTTTTCTTATATCACTTAGTGGAGCACTATCAAATCCTCTACCAATAAACTTAGAAACAACATCTGAGATATCGTTTGTTACAATAACTAATGTATCTAAAATGTTATCTTCACTATGTAAATCCCAAAGTATATTAAATCTATTTTGATTACAAACACCTGTTATGAAATTTTCTGTTGTTTTAACAACTCTTAATCTAAGTTGGTCTACTAGTGTGTTTCTAATATTAGTACTATTACACCTGTATACTACTCCTCCAAAGAATTGCAAGTCTATATCTGTTCCTGCTTCTCCTCTTAAATTAAAATGTTCGTCAAATACTTTTTTAAATCCTTCTACTGGATATGTATAAATGTTTAATCCATTTGGATCTTTATAAAGATTGAGTCCAGTTGTATCGCAATGAATACTGCCATCTGGTGCAAAAGGTGTATTGAATCCTAAACCAGATAGTCCAGTTGATATTTTATCGTTTATAGTTACTAGAAGTACGCAACCGTTACAAGACCACATTGTGGCTCTTTCATTAACGGCATAACTAATTTGTTGAAAGCCTAAGCCACGTAATGCTATGATAACGTCAGCAGGATCATACTCGTTTCTATTTACAGAATATTCTATGAAGTTAAGTTCAGACATTGAATGTCACCGATTCCCCACAGCCACAACTTCCTAGTGCTTTAGGGGAGGTAACTGTTAGTGTCTTACCTTTTATACCTTCATCCTTTAAATCTATAATGCTACCAACTAGAAAATCGGAACTCATATTGTCTATGAGCAATAACTTATCTCCTAATTGTAATTCAGTATAATCATTTGGTACTTCATTTACGATTTCCCAATCGTATTCAAAACCAGCACAACCGTTAGGCATTAGTCCTAAACTAACACCAATAGCATCGCCAATTTGTTGAAGTAAGTGTGCTTTAGCACTTTCTGTTACTGAAACAAGTTCTGTTGGATTGTAAACATTTATTTCCATACTATTACTTATCTATCTTTTAGTAATAATTTCGTCTACAAGTCCAAAATTTAATGCTTCTTCGGACGTCATAAAGTTGTCTCTATCCATAGCAAGTTCAAAGTCTTGATATGTTTTACCTTTGGTATTATGTCTTACATATACTTCAGTTAGTTCTTTCTTTATTCTTACAATCTCTTTAGCACGGATTTCAATATCACTTGCTCGTCCACTTGCACCACCTAATGGTTGGTGAATCATGTGTCTAGCACCTGGTAGCATATAACGTTTACCAGCCGCTCCTGCATTAGCAAGTAAACTACCCATACTAGCCGCTTGTCCCATTACGATAGTACTTACATCTGGTTTAATGTATTGCATTGTGTCATACATTGCCATACCACTTGTTACTACGCCACCTGGAGAGTTGATATAAAAGTTAATATCTGAATCCGGATCTTCTGCTTCTAGGAAAAGTAACTGAGCACAGATACTATTTGATACTGCATCATTAACTTCACCGTTTAAGAACACAATACGTTCTTTTAAAAGTCTGCTGTAGATATCATAACTACGTTCTCCAGCACTTGTTTTTTCTATTACATATGGTACAAAATTCATTAAGTTTCTCCGTTTACAATTAATTTTAATTTACGCAAGAAACTTTCTATGCCTCTTACTCTTCCCCATGTTACTTTATCTGGACAAATGAATGCAAAATTATCTACTGATATTTTACCAATCTCTTCATCAGTCATGTGTACAACATGGCTCATTACAACATTTATTAGACCTTGTACAAAAAATGCATTACTTTCCCAATACCACTCATTGTTAATTCTATTAACCCATACTAGGCTTTGGCAACCGTATACACGATTATCGTCTACGCATAATTCATCTAGCAGTTCCTTAGTTGGTACCGTATCAACTCCTTTTTCTACGATTAATTCGTATAAGTCGCTAGGCTCCATCTCATTAAGAAAGTCTAAATCTTCTTTGTCTAATTGCATGGTGTAATTGTACTACCTTTTGTGTTTGTTGTCAAATAGTATTTAATTGTAAAAGTAGTATTTAGGCCCTAGAATTGGACCGTGAAAAGATAGGGTTCGAACCTGCAGAGTTCTCCCCCTAAAAATTGTTAAGCAACGTATCCGCTGTCTGTAAGTAGTGTGCTGATTTCGTCTGAGTCAGTGATTTGCACTATGCTATCACTATTGCCGTTGTCTGCTTTAAAGTAATCTGCATTTGCGTCTACAAACCATGTTCTGTAGTTTACACCTGATTCAGATATACTATCATCAAAGTGTATTGGTGTATACGCATCGAAGTCACTAGGGCCTTCTCCGGAAGGAGTTTCTTCCCCTATAGCAGTAAGTTCTGCAACTTTGGCATCAAGCAGGGCATCAGCCGCCGCTTTATCAGAATCATTAGTTAAGTACCAGCAACTTTCTCCGTTCTCATTGCTACCTTGACTAAAGTATGCTTTGTAATCACCATCTGCTTCTATCAGTTCGATATGTGCTCTTAGTTTTTGTTCTTCTGCAAAACTTGCCATTTAATTAGTCCTCTTCTTTCCAGATAGTCCATGCACCGTAGGCAATCATGCCGTATGCAATTAAATTAACAGGAGCAAGTATCATTACAATACCACCTGCAATTAGGACACCACCGTCCCAACTAGTCCTTTCTTTTAATCTTGATTTTATATAATCTAACATATTAATCTCCTATGTTACTTACTATTTATCCAAATCTGCTATGTTTCCTGCACGTTCAACATATTGTGGCATAGCATGATCCGACACAAAGTCAAAGAATTTAAACTGTTTACATGCGGCCCAGAAGCCTCTCCATCCATCTTTAAGTCTTTGCCATATAGTCATATCTCTAATAAAACCATAACTGTTAATATAGTGTAAATTACCACCATGTACAAAGCCAAAGAAACTTGGCGGTACACTAGGTACTATATCATTGTTGTTTACATACCTTACATATCTTCCTATGTCACATCCTTCCAAATGTCTTCTAAATGCTCTGTTACCAACCCTTGGTTGACCAAACGTTCTTAATTCTTTAATTGGTATGCCTGCATCTTGTAGACCTTCTGCAACTAAAACTGCCATTGCACCACCCAATGAGTGACCAACAACAAAAACGTTCTCTTCTTTTTTACGCATTTTTTTAACTTGCTCTAGAATCTCGTCAAATACTAAATCTGTATATTCTTTGAATCCTTTATGTACTCGACCTGCTCTAGGGTGACTTACTGGAATTGTTTTTAAGTCTGCTAGTATATCACTAAACTCTGTTGGTTCAGTTCCTCTGCAACTTACGATGATTGCATCATCTCTGGTTACGAAAACCCATGCTTCAGCATCACCGTCTTGTATAAATTTTGCTTTTGTCCTTTGCATTTTTAAAGTCTTCTCAGTGGCTTTTAATTCTTCTTCACTGAGATAGGCTCTACCTGCTAGTTTAGCCAGGACACTGGCTCGTTCTGATTCAGAACAGTCGGCTAACCATCCCATAATGTTACTCCTAATTGGTATCCTACTACCTTGTATTTGTGTGTAAATAATTACAGTTATATTTATGCACTTTTAGTCAAAAAAAAGCCCTGTATCTCTACAGGGCCAAAAATGGGAGAATGGATATAATCCATCTTGTTTTTAGTTTCTAATCTCTTTGTCTATTCGTTCAAAATTAACAGCACAGGTTTAAAATCTGATAATGGGTTCCATCGCAACGTACATAAACCACACCATGAAGGCTAAGCCTCCGAATGTCGCAATGTCATTGCAGGTCTGTCCATTGGGGCAGTATTTTGCCTTAAAGCCAGTCCATCCATTAGTTACATTTTGAAAGAAAGATTCAGCATTTACATTTACTTTCATCTTACTCTCCTTCAGTCTAATATTTAATTAGCACCCAAATTCACATCTCCTTACGGACAATGCTCGGGGGTTAAAGTTCCTTAACTTTTTTGGATTCGTATGATGTGTTCTCATATTGGAACCTATTGTAACTACACATTACTTCAACGACATCCGTCAACCGTCCCGTTGTGGAAGGGGATTGCTAAACTTCCGTGAGTATTTATCAAAAGTTAAAACAGTTGTTAAGTTTTCTGGTTATTTTGAGTGATTATTGATTTGCCCCAACCTTGTCTACGTCTGAAGTATAATCTATTAAAGTATTCTTCGCCTTTGACATGTTCGGCAATGTCGAATTGATAATTGTCTTTTGTACTTGTAAGTTCTTTATCTATACCGTTTATGTATTCGTAAAAGTTATATCCAGTGTTTGCCCAGTATGGATATACTGTATCTTCTGCTGTAGTATAATTATGTTGGAATTGTAATAGATGTTGATACATATGGTCATCTAGGTTACAGTATTCTTGTGTAAGATGTTTCTTTACAAAGTCTTTAATTGCTTTATCGTTTTTGTGGAATTCTGTTTGTGCCTCCCACATTAAAGTATGACCACTAAACCCTTGTAGTATGCCAGGACCATCGCTTCTACCTGTTTCTAAATAAAATGTAATTTGTTCTTTTGCTGTTCGTATTAGTTCACCAACTACACCTTCGTCTTCTAAACATGCTTGGAAAAGCATATCGTATGTTTGCTCATACTCAATACCATTCTTCTCATATATTAATCTTGCTATTGCTTGGCTCCAACCATAGTTATGAAAGTTATTAATAACCCATGCATATAACCAACTGTCAATAAACTTTGGAGTTGGCATATATTTTGTACCTGTAACTAAGTTAACCTTTTCAAATATATTATCTTCCTCTTCGAATCCACTAACATAGTTTTCTACAACAACTGTTGTAATACCATGCTTTTCAATTTCTGAAGGTAAGTTCATATGTGCGTTTTCTAACATTTGTGCTAACCAACTTTCTATAGCATTGTGTTGTCCTGCTTTAATTACTTCACACAATCCTGCTTTCCAACTTTCATATGTTTCCTTAGGTAAGCCTAATATAAGTTCTGTATAACTAGGTATGCCTTCCCTATTGCATTTTTCAAAAATCATTTTAAGGTCAGACATTTCCATATTACGTCTTTTAATTTCTTCTAATACATCCATGTCCATACTTTGCACACTAAGAGTTAGTCCTCTATTGAAACCACTGCTAATAAACTTCTTAACAATTTCTAAAATCTCATCACTACTATTCTTATACCAAGTAGCATCTACTACTTTAGGAAATCCATTTTTGTTTTGTAAGTCAACTAACTTTTCTGTAAACTCTAAGTCTCTGTCTGTGAATACGCCAAAGTTTGCATCAGCAATAGTAACATAGTCTATTTGTCTTTCTGACATCCATGTAAGTTCCTGTAATACTTTTGGTATAGGAAACTTTTTAATCTTAGCATAGGTTAAACTACCCCAATCACAAAATGTACATGCAAAAGGACACCCTCTATTTGTTTCTATTGTTCCGTTCCATAGTTGGTCTTCAGGTGCTTCAGCCATTATCTTATCAAATACTCCTGTAAGATATGGGCTGGGTATGTCTAAATCTACTAGTCGCTCGCCTTCATAGACGTCATCTAACGGCTCGTTGTGTAGTATTGCGTCAAGAATGCTTACAAAAGACTCCTCGCCTTCTGTGAGACTGATACTGTCTACGTATGGATGATGTTTGAAAAATTCTTCTTCGTGTGGTCTAGTCGTGACTTGAGGACCACCAAATACTATTTTGATGTCCGGATTGTGTATTTTTAATTGTTCAGCAACATGTTTATTGTATTCCCAATTCCACATGTAGTTAGAGAAAAAGGCAACCCTACAATTTTTAATACGTTGTACTAATTTGTCTGGTTGCTCTCTTTTGTATATTAAGTCTTGAACTTCGAAATTGTCAGTTACCCAAGTATGCTTACTTGCATAACTCCAAAGACATCCTACAGAATAAGGTAGCCAGTAACCTGTGAAACTACCTCCACCGATTTTGAAGTTGGGCTGAACTAAAACAATCTTTTCTTTCATTAGCCTGCTATGAAAACTATTATGCTTTCTTAGATGCGGCTAATACTTCAGAAATTAGTTTGTCTTTTTTCTTTCTTTTATCAACTTCGATACCAAATTCTCTGCCCTTCTCCTCAATCTGTGCTTTAGTAAGTTTTGATAAACTTGCTTTAGTCACTTTAGCAACTGCTTTAGGTTCTGCTTTTTTAGGAGCAGGCTTTACAGCCGGTGCTGGTTTAGGTGCAGGAACTGGTTCTACTGGTGATGGTGAACTAAAAAGATTTTTTAACCAATTAAATATTCCCATTTTATAAACTCCTGTCTAGTTTGTCTAATATAGCGAATCTGTCGCTAAATACAGGATGAACTAAGTTAAAAGGATTTGCTCTTTTGTAAGCAGTTCCTTTAACTCTATTAGCGACAAGCCATGCTTTATCTCTAATTTCATCATCTTCTATACTATTTATATACTTTCTAAGGTCATCTTCATACATTTCAGGTAAACTTAGTAGTTCAAACAATAGTATATCAAACTCTAAATAGTTCATTCCTAGTTGGTCCGCATCGCTATTACTTATGCCTAAACCGTCTGTAGGTAGTGCTGTAATAGTATTTTCCGGTACACCTAGCATATCTGCTAGTGCCGGTACTTCCCAACTTTTACTTAGTGATTGTATAGGTGCAACATCTCCGACATCACCGTGTAATGTCCAAAACCCTGCGGCTAATTCACTAAAATTATCTGTACTTGCTACACATCCGTTAAGTTTGTGTGCAAGATTATATAGAGTAATCATTCTCAATCTTGCTCTAATATTTCCTTGCCTTTGTTGCCCTTTGTATGTATTTCCAAATTCTCCTAGGAAATCTTGCATACTGTCAAACTGTTCTGTTAAATCAAAATGGTGCCTTTCTAATCTTAATGCATCTATGTTTTCAATGCCCCTGTTTGTTTCTTCTTCATTTTGATGAATAGGCATAGTAACTCCATGAGTTATCCATCCTGCTTGTTTGAACAATGCGGCTGTTAAGGCACTATCTACACCTCCACTTTGTCCTACTACAATATTTTCTATACCATGTTGAATTCTGTAATCTTTCAATCCTGCAACAATCTTTTCAACAATATTTCCTAGTGTTGCTCTTTTAGGATATATTCCTCTGTCTATAAGGTATGCTAATTTATTAATATACCATTCACTGATTGCTTCTCCTTCTCCTGGAGTCAGTCTTAAAATGTCATCAATCAACTTCATCTTTTTTTATGTCCTCTGGAGATTTTAATTTAATCATCTCCGCTATTTTTTCTCTTGGTACACCTCTGCGTAACCAGAATTTCAAATCTTTTACGGGTTTGTTTTCGTCCATAAAGAACGAACCCATTTTGCCGTGTTGTCCTTTTACAAAAAATGTTACAGCATGTCCACCTTCAGGGATTTCAACTCTGTGGAAGTCATCGTGTGTTCTAAAAGCAAACCAACCTGGGCCTCTCCACTTTCTTTCCTTACCTCTAACCTCATAGTATCCTCCCGACAGTATGAGGGTAAAGTAACCCCAAGGGTGATTATGTTCTGTAGG
>MDTG01036498.1_pt1 | contig 11976 bp, 9 predicted proteins | sample 811421 | NCBI WGS metagenome assembly MDTG01 (sample SAMN05326645, study PRJNA326480) | marine metagenome | isolation source: seawater | place: Pacific Ocean: South East | collected 2011 | reverse complement strand
CTGGACAAAGTACAAGATCAGCATCACTAGCACTAACCGTTCCAGCTGTAGCTACCTTTGGTACAAAGATTGTTAAAGAAGATGTATCAGTACAACCATTTGAATTTGTAACAACTACAGTGACAGTAGCTTGTTGAGTGATAGAGTTTGTAGTTAAAATATTATCGGTAACGTCAGCTACGGGTGCTGCAACACCATTAATTGTAAACGAATATGTATATCCTGGAACTGGTGGGCCAGCGGTAATAACTACAGCACCACCTGCACAAATTGTATCACCAGGAGCATTAGATGCAATTGAAGCTGAATCTAACTCACTAAAAAAATCAACTAAAATTGTTATTTCATCAATAAAAGTACATCCATCAGCAACAACGCGTACTTTTATTCTATCACCGTTATTGAATTGGGCACCTACACTTCCGGCAGTTTGTGTAACAGTTCTTGAAGGGCCTGCCGCAGCTATAGCAACATCATTTTTAAAAAACTGATATGTATCAGCTCCAGCTGGAGCAGTGACTGTTATCAAATCGCCTACACAGTAGGAATTATCTTCAACACCAGTTTCTAGTGATGGATCAAAATTTGCTTTAGCATTAACAGTAATTATGTTTGAATCAGTCCTTTGGCAAGATAATGGCTCATCAAAAGCTCCATTCCCATTTGCATCAAAATACGCAAATGCTACCCTCTTGAATCTTGTCTGTACTGTAAAATTTCCGGGAGGGCTATAATTCTGTGATGTTGCCCCTCCAATATCTCCCCAGGGTCCTCCATTAATTGAAGATTGCCATTGATAGGCTATAGTTGCTGAAGCAATTGTGGTACTTGCTGCTCCTCCACCGACACCTAAATTACCACCATCAATACCACTTGCCATTGGATTATTATAGCAAACATTTGCATCAGCACCATTTTGTAAAGTTATTGATCCCGTTGTAGAAATTGATAAAACAGTAAATGTTTCATTAACATCAATATAGCATCCTGTAGCATTAAAAGCCCTTGAAATAACAACATCTCCATGATTCAATCTGTTTGTTGTAAATTTATTTCCAGACACCTCTGCAGGTAATGCAGGACTACCGGTATTGTTTATAAAGAAAGTATAACTCACCCCCCCAGTAGCTTCAATTTCAACATTTTGTCCAAGACAAATTATGTTGCCAGGAGCATTTGTTGATACCCCAGGGTTTAATCCTACTTCGTCTATTATTATTGGTATAGTTTGTTGATTTGTACATCCAAAATTATCAATTATTTGAACTGTAACATTATCTCCGTTTTGTATGATCGGTGGATTTACTCCTAGATTTCTAGTACTACCTGATTTAAGATTTAAGGTTGGTGTGCTTCCAGAAGTGATTGTCGTTGCATTAATAATAAATGTATAAGTTGCTGCACCAGTGTTTGCTGAAACAATTACGTCTTCATCTTGACAAAAGGTATTTGTCGCATCATTAGTAGATAAGTTTATATCAAAAGCGTCTCTTTTGTTTATGGTCACTATATCATCACCAATGAATGTGCATGATGTTGTGTCTGATGAAATAACAACGTTTCTTCTAAATAGTGTTGTGGTTGAAATACCAGCTGGTTGATAATTTGCTGATGTTGCACCATTTATGTCAAAATAATTCGATCCACCATTAGTTGAGCTTTGCCATTGGTAGCTAATCGTTCCATAGGTAGATGAAGCTACTAAGCTAGTTCCAGTTCCATCCCCCAGAATCTGACCAGTTGGTGCTCCTCCTGAGCAAATATTTGAATCAGAAGCATTTTGAAGGACGATTAAACCATTATTATCAAGTGTCATTTCGTTAAAAGACAATGACCTTTCAGCGTAGCAACCTAATGCATTAAATATTCTTGCTGTAACATTATCATTATTTGATAAAGCTCTATTGAAAGTAGAAAATGTAGCCCCAAATTGTAGAATGCCGTTTAAATACCATGTATAACTTACTCCTCCTGTAGCAGTAAAGTTAACTGTATCTCCAGAACAAAATAGACCATCAGACGCAGATGCAGAAAGACCTACAGTTGGTAAACTAGTAACACTTACTGTAATAGATAGAGATGATGTGTCAGCTACACAACCATTTGGATCAATGACATCAACAGTTACAATATCACCATTTGCAATATTCCCCAGTGCACCAGATGTAAAAGTGACTGTATTAACACCTGCTAAACTTTGAACAATACCATTATTAACCTTAAAGGTATAAGTTGCTGTAGCTGATGCCGGTGTAACTGTAAATAAAATTGGATCACCAGCGCATATAGAATTATCAGCATCATTGCTTTGTAAACTATAAGTTGTAGGAGTATGAACTCCAATTTGAAGTGAAGAACTTGTGTTGTTTGAAAGATCTGGATCGTTAGGAATAGTAATACTAGCTGTAATGGTATAAGGACCTGAGGGGTCGGATAAATCTAGTGGCGTCAAACTAGAACCGGAGACAGCAGCAAAATTAGTAGGCCATATTAATGTTTGAGATCCTCCGGCAGGAATATTTGCTGCAACATTAATCCTATACTGTGCAGGTGCTCTTGAGATCGGTCCGTTAACTTGAAAATAAATAATATCATTATTTACATCATTAGCTCCCAGGCCTGGACCATTTTTTATTTCAATTGTAAAATTTACAGAATTTGTAGGACAGAGAGGCTCTCCTCCTTGAATCGAGATAGTTCCTATTGAAATATCCTGTTGGGAAAAAAGAATCCCCGAAAACAAGATTGATAATAATAAAAAAAGATATTGCCTTTTCAACACAAACCGCATTTAATAAAGAACGTAATTAATTGCTCGATATTATATGATTTGTACACAAATTTAAGCATAAAAAACTAATGTTTTACAATATTCAACAGGTTATCAACATGCTTGTCAACATATTTGTTAACATTTATATTTATAAGCTAAATAAATTTCTCATTTTTATTAAACACTTTTTCAGAATTTTAGTTTTGTTATAACTCTAAAAATCATATAATTATATTGATATTACGCCTTTTTAAAAAATATATTTTCAAATACTTTACTACTAATACCGTTTAGAAATTCATATACCCTACTTTTTTTATGATTATTTCAATTTAACAAACAGATTAAATAAATCTTAATTCATATTAAGTGATAAATAGATATGGTTATTAGGCTAAATATTACTTAAAAAAATAATATTAAATAAAATTCATTTTTTTCATCCAATCATCATTGTATATCTTACCTATGTATCGGCTGCCTGAATCATGTAATAAAACTACTACTACTTCGTTTTTCCTAAAGTATTTTTTTAGCTGAATTGTTCCTTTTATTGCAGCTCCACATGAGTTGCCTGCAAATATCCCTTCTTCTTTAGCAAGTTTTCTCGTATAAATTGCAGCATCTTTATCAGTAACTTTTTCAAATTTATCTATTACTGAAAAATCAACATTTTTAGGAAGAATATCCTCTCCTATTCCTTCCGTGGTATATGGATAAATTTCATTTGGATCAAAAACACCAGTTTCATGATATTTTTTAAAAACTGAACCATAGGTGTCAATACCCCAAATCCTTATTTTTGGATTTTTTTCTTTAAGAAATTTTCCTACACCTGAGATAGTACCCCCTGTTCCTACTCCAACAACAAAGTGGTTGATTTTTCCTTTTGTTTGTTCCCAAATCTCAGGACCAGTTATTTCATAATGTGTTTTTGTATTTGACAAGTTATCATACTGGTTTACATACCAACTATTTGCGGTCTCTTCTGCTATTCTCTTTGAGGTGCTGTAATAAGACCTTGGATCATCTGGTGGAACATTAGTTGGACAAATTATAACTTTTGCTCCAACAGCTCTTAGAACATCAAATTTTTCTTTAGATTGTTTATCTGTAGAAACACATATAAGCTTATAGCCTTTTACAATAGAAGCTAGTGCAAGTCCCATTCCAGTATTACCTGAGGTGCCCTCAACTATAGTTCCACCAGGCTTTAAAATTCCTTCGGCTTCTGCATCCTCAATCATTTTAACCGCTATACGGTCTTTAACTGAATTTCCAGGGTTAAAGCTTTCTACTTTAGCCAAAACTAAAGCATTAACTTCTTTTGTGATTTTATTAAGCTTGACAAGTGGTGTATCCCCAATAGTATCAAGGATTGAATCCGCATATTTCATTTTGAAAAATTGGTTGTAAATATACCTATTATGGATTGAATTTTTATCTAAATCTTAAGACTTTAGAAGGACTTATTCTTAAAATAATTTTAGAAGGAAACCAAAGTAATAGTAATGAAACAAAAAGAAAAAAAAGATTTAATAAAACGATTTCCATAATGGAAATATTCACGGGTGCCTTTTCTACAAAATAGGTAGTAGGATCTAATCGAATCCATCCAAAGTTTTTTTGAATGAAATAAAAAATCAATCCAATTAAGTTTCCAAAGAACAAACCTTTAGTCATAATTTCAAAACCCTTATATAAAAATATTTTCTGAATAGTAGTGTTTTTTGCTCCTAGAGCCTTCAGTAAACCTACCATTCTAGATCGTTCAAGAATAAGAACCAATAATGCTGTAGCCATATTAATAACACCTACAATTATCATGATAATGAGAATTACCAAAACGTTAAAATCAAATAAAGCTATCCATTGATAGATGCTAGAGAAGCGTTCATTAATTGGAATGCTATTTAAATAGGGAGGTAATTTATTATAAATTAGATCGGATGTCACTTGTATTTGATCATAATCATTTACAAATATTTCATATGCACCGATGTCGTTTTTTTCCCACTTGTTTAATTTTTGTACTTGACGTAAGTCCCCATAAATCAAACTTTGATCAATATCTGGAAATCCAGAAAAATAAATTCCGGAGACCTTAAATTTTCTTCTAATAGGTAAATTATTTTTTAACTCATCTTGAAAAAAAGCTTCTGTTTGATCTCCTACTTTTAAGTTCAGTTGACTTGCTAAAGTCTCAGAAATAAGTATTTCTCTGTTATTTACTTGGTTAAAGTCAGGATAATGACCCTTAATTAGAAAACTTTCAAGACTTGACCAATCAAAGTCTGAGGAAACTCCTTTAAGCAAAACCCCTTCAAAATCTGATTCAGTTTTTAACATTCCCGCCTTCAATGCAATAGGGTGGATCCTTTTGATGTTTGCAACTTCGCTAATTTGTTTTCTTAAAGCTTGATTATCTATAATTGGGAATAAAGAGATTTGAGACTCATTATTTTCAAATAAAGTCACTAAAATATGGCCATTAAATACACTCGTCTTGTTTTGAATTTCTTTCTGTAGCCCTTTACTGGTAGCCATGGCAATTAAGATCGCTGAAATCCCAAGTGTTACTGCAAGCGATGAAATGTTGGTTATTCGAGAAGAAACTGTATTTTTATACTGCTTGAAACCTTGCATCTTTCTGGCAAATAACAACGCTACATTCAATGATTTTTTTTTTAAAAAGATTAATTCCTAAAAATACATTTTTATTTTGGCTTCTTGTATTTAGCTTTTCATTTTCAACAAGTCAAAAGATTGTTTTGCCAGGAGCAGAACAAAAACAAAAATATCTCCCAAAATTGACCAGAAAAAAAGTAGGGGTTGTTGCCCATCAAGCCAGTTTGCTATATTCTAATTCCAAGCCTGAACATTTAGTTGATATTTTATTGGAAAATGATATTCAAATTCATAGTTTATTTGCTCCAGAACATGGATTTAAAGGCACGGCAGATGCAGGAGAAAAGATTATGACCATGCGAGATTTCAAAACAGGGATCAAAATTATTTCCCTTTATGGAAAAAAAAGAAAACCAACAAAAGAACAATTTCAAGAGCTAGAAATTATGATTTTTGACCTTCAAGATGTAGGGGTTCGTTTTTACACCTATCTTTCCACCCTACATTATGTTATGGAGGGCTGCGCAGAAAACAATATTCCACTTATAATTTTAGATCGTCCAAATCCAAATGCACATTATGTAGATGGCCCTGTTTTGGAAGAGGCATATAGCAGTTTTGTAGGTATGCACCCAGTTCCAATCGTTTATGGAATGACAATAGGTGAATATGCTAAAATGATAAACGGTGAAGGATGGCTTAATGGTGGAATTCGGACAGATTTAACTATTATTCCAGTTGAAAATTACACACATAATTCTAGATATGTTTTACCTAAAAGACCTTCACCAAACCTTCCAAATGCACAAGCTATCGCACTGTATCCAAGTTTATGTTTATTAGAACCTACAGTGATTAGTGTGGGTAGAGGAACTGAAAATCAGTTTCAAATTTACGGCCATCCCAAGCTTTCAAAAAGTGATTTTAATTTTACTCCTTCACCTAATTTTGGATCGAAAAATCCCAAACACAACAATATTATTTGTTTTGGAAAAGATTTAACTAAAGTTCCAAAACCTCAACAGATAGAATTAAAATGGTTAATAAATGCTTATGAAAATTTTCCAGAACATGAACCCTTTTTCTTAAATGGATTCAATCGCATTGCTGGAAATAAAAACTTAAAAGAACAGCTGATTTCAAGGCTAAGTGAAATAGAAATTAAAGAAAGTTGGCAAGTTGAACTCGAAAAATTTAAGAAAATTAGAAAAAAATATTTGATATATCCTTAGGGGATATCCAGATATTTATGTGTCTGAAGAGATACCTTCCATTTAGGATTTTGGAGAACAAAATTGACTAATAAAGGCATGACTTTTTCTCTACGACTCCATTCTGGCTGAAGGAATAAAATACACTTATCACTAACCTTTTTAGCTTGTTCTTCTGCAAATTTAAAATCGTCTTTATTGTATATTATAACTTTAAGTTCGTCTGCACGATCAAAAGCAGATGGAATTGGTAATTTATTTTTTTTGGGTGAAAGACAAAACCAATCCCATTGACCTGAAATTTGATAAGATCCAGAGGTTTCGATATGTATTTGCATATTTTTTGCCTTTAACGCAGAAGTTAAAGGTGTCATATTCCAAATTAGTGGTTCCCCTCCTGTAACTACTATAATACTATTATATTTAACTGCATCTCGAGTTATAACTTCTACAGTTGTTAACGGATGTTTATTTGCGTCCCAACTTTCTTTGACATCACACCAATGGCAACCGACATCACAACCTCCAATGCGGATGAAATAAGCAGCACTTCCTTTATGAAAGCCCTCTCCTTGAAGGGAGTAAAAAGCTTCCATCAGAGGTAAAGCCAATCCCTTTTCAACTTGATCTTTTAACATTTTTTCCATTAAAATGTAAAGATACCACTTTCTATTAGCCTTATAGTAAAATTAAGTACCTTTACACATGGCTTTTTTAGCACCTTTCCATCTAGCAATTCCGGTTAGCGATTTGAATACTGCTAAACGTTTTTATGAAAAGGTGCTTGGCTGCAGGCCAGGTCGTTTTTCAGAGGAATGGGCAGACTACTCTCTGTTTGGTCATCAACTCGTTTTACACGAGGATAAGAAACATAAAGGAAAAAAATACTTTAACGAAGTTGATGGGAAATCAGTTCCAATCCCTCACTTTGGGGTTGTTTTACAATGGGATGTTTTTCTAACATTTAGCCAAAAATTAATTGACCAAAATATTGATTTTCAAATTGCCCCCTACCTTCGTTTCGAAGGTCTTCCAGGAGAACAATTGACAATGTTTTTTTATGATCCTTCTGGGAATGCCCTAGAATTTAAAAGCTTTAGACATATCGACCAATTGTTTGTTTCCTAATCTATGACCTCTTTTTATTACATATTCAATCAACTTTTTAATTTAGTATTTGCAACTAAAGTTCAGAAAGTCATCGAAAAAATCATTTTAGTACTTGCTGCTTTAGGTTTTTTAATTCATTTAGTGCTTATATTTTTAAAAGCACAGGACATAGTAGTTTTTTCTCCTCTGTACCCTGAATTACTAAATGATCCAATTTCTGCAATTTATACTCCTTTTTCACTTATTTTAATCTACGAAGTTTATCTATTGTTATTTTACCTTCCACGTTCATTCACCTCCTGCGTTTCTAAACAATTTGAAATTATTTCTCTTATTGTAATAAGAAAAATTTTTAAGGATATTCCACAAATGAATTTGGCTGATAATTGGATGATTAGTGAGCACAACCTTGAATTAATAATTGATTTACTTGGGTTTTTAATTTTATTCTTTTTGATTTTTTTATTTAATAGAAGTAAACAGCGTATTCCAAAAAAACCCATTGAGGATCAAAGGCTAGTTCAGTTTATTAATTCTAAAAAAAGTGTAAGTGTCATTCTTTTTGGAGTTTTAGGAGTCATGTTATTTTCAGCATTTGCACAATGGGTTTTTGATGTTGTAAATCGACATTCAGTTCCTCAAATAGATAGTGTTTTCTTTAATCAATTTTTTACCCTTTTAATTTTAGCCGATGTAGTAATTTTACTTATTTCATTTCGCTACACAGAAGAATACAGTAAACTGATCCGAAATACAGGCTTTATTATTGCAACAATTCTTATTAGACTTTCATTTTCAGCAGAGGGATACTTGACTATGATTTTAATCTTGACTGGTGTAAGTTTTGCATGGCTAATTCTTATAATTTATAATGCAATGGAAAATCCCCAGATAAATTCCAATGTCTAGCTAAAAGGGTGTTTTTTAATAACATCGCTATGGTCATTGGCCCCACACCTCCAGGCACAGGGGTTATAAAATCAGCTTTTTTTGAAACTTCATCAAAAGCAACATCTCCTTTTATAATGTATCCTCTTGAATGGTTTTTATCTTCAATACGTGTAATTCCAACATCAATAATAGCTACACCCTGCTTTACCATATCCGCAGTTAAGTATTCAGGAATCCCTAAAGCCATAATAATTATGTCAGCATTTCTAGTTATTTCAGATAAATTTTTGGTACGGCTATGTGTTAAAGTTACAGTAGCATTTCCAAATGGTCCTTTTTGACTCATCAAAATACTAATAGGACGACCAACGATATGACTCCTTCCTACAACTACACATTGCTTCCCTATAGTAGGAACTTTATATCTTTCAATTAACTGCATAATTCCAAAAGGAGTTGCGGGAATAAATGATTCGAGCTCTAATGTCATTCGCCCAAAATTTTCTGGATGAAAACCATCCACATCTTTTTTTGGATCAATAGCTAATAGAATTGTGTTTTCGTTAATATGATTAGGTAAAGGTAATTGGACAATGTATCCGTCAAGTGTTTCATCTTGATTTAATTTTTCAATTTGTTTTAAAAGATCTGATTCAGTAATATTTGCTTCCAAACGAATAAGTGTAGAATCAAAGCCAACGTATTCGCAGGAACGAACTTTACTTTCAACATAGGTTAAGCTGGCACCATCATCTCCTACAATTATTGCGGCAAGGTGGGGAACCCTCAGGCCTCTAGCTTTTATATTGCTAACATCAGCCTTTATTTCATCTTTTATTTCTTTTGAAGTTTGTTTTCCGTCTAAGATTACCATTTTACAATTTTAGCGCATTTTTTGCATCATTTCCATCATTTGACGTCCTTTTCCTCCCTGCATCATTTTCATCATCTTACTTATTTGCTCAAATTGCTTAATAAGTTGATTAACTTCTTGAATAGAAGTCCCAGAACCTTTTGCAATACGAGTTTTCCTACTATGATTCATTAATTGAGGTTGGGAACGTTCTTTTGGAGTCATTGAGTTAATAATGACTTCAATTCCTTTGAATGCATTTTCATCAATATCCATATCCTTAGTCATTTTTCCAAAGCCTGGAATCATGCCCATTAGATCTTTCATATTTCCCATTTTTTTTACCTGTTTTATTTGAGCAAGAAAATCATCATAACCAAATTGATTTTTTGCAATTTTTTTATTAATACGCCTAGCTTGATCTTCATCAAATTGCTCCTGTGCTCTTTCAACTAATGAAACAACATCTCCCATTCCAAGGATACGATCTGCCATTCGCTCTGGATAAAACACATCCAAAGCCTCCATTTTTTCTCCAGTGCCTATAAACTTTATTGGTTTGTTAACTTCAGATTTAATGGACAATGCGGCTCCACCACGAGTATCTCCATCCAATTTGGTTAAAATGACACCATCAAAATCCAATAAATCATTAAAAGCTTTGGCTGAATTAACTGCATCCTGACCCGTCATTGAATCAACAACAAATAGAGTTTCTGAAGGTTTTACAGCCAGGTGTATGGCTTTAATCTCGTCCATTAAAACCTCATCAATAGCTTGTCGTCCAGCAGTATCAATAATTACAAGATCATTCTTGTCCTCCTTTGCTTTTTTCAAAGAAGCTTTTGCAATTTTTACCGGATCTTTTTCTTCGCGATCTTCATATAAATTTACTCCCACCTGGTTTGCTACTATTCCCAATTGGTCTATGGCTGCGGGACGGTAAACATCACAAGCAACCAACAATGGTTTTTTCTTATACTTCTTTTGTAAATGAAGTGCTAGCTTCCCCGTAAAAGTAGTTTTCCCAGATCCTTGTAATCCACACATTAATATTATAGCAGGCTTTGGCTCTAAATCGAGTCCTACATTCTCTGAACCCATTAGTTTTACTAATTCATCTTTGACAATCTTTACCATCAATTGTCCAGGTTGCAAACTTGTCAAAACTTCTTGTCCCAAAGCTTTTTCTTTAACCTTAATAGTAAAATCTTTGGCGATTTTAAAATTGACATCAGCATCAAGTAAAGCTCTTCTAACCTCTTTTAAAGTTTCAGCAACATTTATTTCGGTAATCTTTCCATGCCCCTTGAGAACTTGAAAGGCTTTATCTAATTTACTACTGAGATTGTCAAACATTTAATGAATTTTTTTGTATCAAACAAAAATAAGGAATGCCTTCAAATTATTAGCTATGGGATTTAAATGAATAAAACATTAATCCCATAACAACAACATGAGGAAAAGTTATTGCAGCCAAAAAAGAGAAGAAAACTGGAAGATATTGATCCTTTGGTAATACGCCCAATAAATAAAATCCAACTAACCCAACTAAAGCTAAAACCCAATAAAGAAATGCATCTTTGAAATATTTTGAATATGGATTTATCTCTTGCTCTTCGTAGAGATACTTTATTTGAGAGGATAGAGATGGTAAACTGTGCCAAATAACAAAATAAAATCCAAAACCAAAAAGCAAAGAACTTTTAAAAAAAATAAGTGCTAAGAATCCAAGCAATAAAAACTCAATTGCTAAGTGTTTAATGTTTTTAATATTTTTAATTATAAATAATAATGTTGTAATTGAACTCAATATTAAAATACCTAAAAACAATTCATCCGGAAGGTTAACTGAGGCTATTTGGTAAATTACTTGTTTAACTTCCTTTAAGTGAAAAATAAAAAGCATTGAAAAAATCAATGTTCCATATGAGCTGTAAAAAATCGGTGTCAGTTTGGTGGATTTAATACATTCTTGCCAATGCTGTTCCCCAAAATGATAACAACTTACCACAACAAAGCTAAAAAGCGCTACACCAGGAATAAAATAAAAGATAAAAATTCCCATAAAAACTACAACTAGATATATAATCCAAAGGGAAATATTTAAAAAATATTTTGATGGTCGATCTTTTTTTGATAAAATTTTGAGATCATTTGCGCCATGAATTATACCAAAAGTTAGTATCCCAAGAGTTGAAATGATATTTTCAATGTTTTCTGGACAAAAAAAAGAGAGTACTACACAAAAAAGAGTGATATAATGTGAAAAATTAAGATGATTAAGAGTTGTAAATGAATAAGTTATAGTCTTCAAAAAAAATATTTGTAAAATTAAAGTAAATAAGTTTAATTTTTTCTAAATTTACCTAAACAAAAATAAATAATTGATTTAATCATGGAAAAAATTCTAAGCTTAATGACTGTAGCGCCAGCAATGGCCACAGATGACTACGTAGGTTTTACATTCTTCGTAGGTTGTATGGCGATGATGGCAGCATCAGCGTTCT
>MDTG01448613.1_pt1 | contig 11977 bp, 11 predicted proteins | sample 811421 | NCBI WGS metagenome assembly MDTG01 (sample SAMN05326645, study PRJNA326480) | marine metagenome | isolation source: seawater | place: Pacific Ocean: South East | collected 2011 | reverse complement strand
GCTGGGTGCCAATTATTGGCGGCAATTGGCGGTGCCCGCCGCGCTGACGATTAGCTGGCTGGTGCGCCTCGTCTATCCTTTGGTGTGGGTGTCGACACGTCTGACAAAACTGCTGGGCAAGGGCCATAAAGATGAGATCACTCGCGAAGAAATTCTGGCGCTGGCCTCACTGGGGCGCAAAGGTGGTGCGCTTAAGGCCCAGGAAAACGAGTATCTGGTGAACCTGCTTAAATTGAGCGACACCCAGACCAGCGAGATTCTCACACCGCGTACTGTGGTGCATATGCTGGATGAGACTACGACCGTCTCGGGTGCGCTTCGCCTGGCGGCTACTCGCCAGTTTACGCGCATCCCGATTTTCCGCGACTCCACCGATAACGTGACCGGTGTGGTGATGCGCGTCGGCCTGTTCGAGGCCGAGCGGGCAGGGGCCGCCAGTGACGCGATCGCCGCTTTCGCGCAGCCGGTAGTGCGAGTACCCGAGGAGCTCCCTGTTTACCGACTGCTTGATCGCCTTATTCGCGAGCAGGCGCATCTGGCCGTCGTCGAGGACGAGTTTGGCCAGACAGCGGGCATCGTCACGCTGGAGGATGCCATCGAGACGCTTTTAGGCAGAGAGATCGTGGACGAGAGCGACGTGGTTGCCGATATGCAGGCGCTGGCGCGAGACAAGCATCGCGAGCGCTTAGACAGTGTCGAAGCACAGCACGAAGAGGATGTTGCTACAGAGAGGCACTAGATAGTATCGACAACCCTTAAATTAATCCATACATAGCAAGCTTTTCAGGCTCTGAAACTTTATAATCGAAAGATTAATTCGGAATTGAATTGTATTAGTAGAGCATGCTGGTGAAAAGTAGAGAAAATTTTTTGTTGAGTGTTGTTGTCCCCTGCTTCAATGAAGCTGAAGTTATTGGTGAGACTCACCGCAGGTTATTTTCACTGATTAGTAAAAATATAGAAAAATTTGAAATTATTTTTATTGATGATGGCAGCACTGATGAAACCTTAGAAAAATTGGAAGCTATCGCAGATAAAAATGGAAATATTAAAATTCTTGCGTTATCTAGAAATTTCGGGCATCAGATCGCCATTACAGCTGGTATTGATGCCGCTATCGGAGATGCAGTTGTTGTAATCGATGCCGACCTTCAGGATCCTCCGGAAGTTATCCCTGAGATGATCGACGCTTGGAAACGAGGGGCGGATGTTGTTTATGGAGTTAGGGCTAGCAGAGATGGCGAGACAAGCTTCAAAGTCGCAACAGCAAAGTTTTTTTACAGGGTAATTGGGGCCTTGTCCGAAATCAAAATACCATACGATACTGGTGATTTTCGTCTGATGGATCGAAGAGTCGTTGAAGCATTAAAAAAAATGCCAGAAAGAGATCGTTTTATTAGAGGTATGATTTCTTGGGTTGGATACCAACAAGAGCCAGTTTTTTATAATAGAGAAAAAAGATATGCGGGCGAAACGAAGTACCCAATAAATAAAATGCTTAAGTTTGCAATCGATGGAATTTTATCATTTTCAACAAAACCATTGCAGATAGCGACATTGATCGGTATTTCTATATCATTTCTCAGTTTTGTTGGAATAGTCTATGCACTAATCCTAAGGCTTTTTGGAGAGGGCTGGGTGCCTGGTTGGACGTTATTATTTATTGCAGTTTCTTTTCTTGGCGGAATACAGTTGATATTTCTGGGTTTGATTGGGGAGTATATTGGTCGAATATACGGAGAGGGTAAAAAACGGCCGCTCTATTTTCTGAAAAAAAGTAAGTAAGCGCATAGACCGCACCCAATTATTCGCGAAATTCCGACTCTTCCATAGTGAAAAATATAAGTGTGCGCCTAAGTTAGTGGGTTCTCAGCGGCATCGGATTTTCAAAAATTTATGAATTTTTAATAAGTTTCGGTGGTGAAACTTATATTTAATAAAATATTGTAGGGCATGCCGCAGGGGCTGCGTATTATCTCTCATGAGCTTAAAGCTCAATTTTTTAAAGAGATTTTTATGAGAAAACTTTTTAAGTTTTTTCATTATGGCCTTAGCAAGGCTTTCTGCTTCCACAGTAGTGATCTAAGTTGTGGCGAGTGAGAATTACTTTTCTGAGACTATATTTAGGATAAAAAGTCTAGCCATTTTGCGCATGAAATGTTGGCGAGAGTAGGTTCAGGTTTAGTGCAGGAAAATACAAATAGATGGCGAATTCGGACAAAATAATTATTATTGGCGCAGGTTTCACGGGGCTTTCACTTGCCTATGATCTGGCTTTAGCTGGACATAAGGTGCTAGTGCTCGAGTCGATGAGCAACGTGGGCGGGTTGGCTAGTACCTTTGAGGTTGAGGGTGAAAGGCTGGAGAAATTTTATCATCACTGGTTTACCAATGATGTGCACGTCATGAGTTTGATCCGTGACTTGGGTAAAAGTGACTCTGTTCGGTTCCGTGATACTCGGACTGGTGTCTATTTTGGAAACAAATTTTTCAAGCTTTCACGACCTATTGACCTGCTTCGGTTCAAACCCTTATCACTCAGAGGTCGTCTTCGGCTCGGATTGCTAGCAATCCGAGTGCGATTCGTTCGAGAATGGATGAGGCTAGAGACTACTAGTGCTTCTGATTGGCTCATAAAAATGGCGGGTGAAGAAGTGTATCGTGTTGTTTGGGCACCTCTTCTTCGCGGAAAATTTGGAGAGGCAGCGAGCGAAGTGTCAGCGGTTTGGATGTGGAACAAATTGAAGCTAAGGGGGGGGAGTCGTGGAAAGAAAGGTGGCGAGCAATTGGCTTATTATCAGGGAGGTTTCGGAAGATTACTGGATGATCTTGTCGAAGGGATTAAGCTCCATGGCGGTAATGTTATTACTGACTCTAAAGTAACGGGAGTGGATGTAGAGAATGGCAAGGTGACTGGCGTGCATACTGAAAACCTTTCATATTTGGCAGAAAATGTTGTGGTTACAGCTCCCTTGCCCGTCATCGCTGATATGCTCGCGCCACATATTAGTGACACGAGTTTGCAGAAATTAAAAAGAATTAAATATCTTGCAAATATTTGCATTGTTCTTGAATTGAATCGCAGTTTATCTGAGACATATTGGTTGAATGTAAATGATCCAAGTTTCCCATTCGTTGCGGTTATTGAGCATACGAATTTTGAGGACAAGGATTTATATGGCGGAAGACACATCATTTACCTTTCAAAATACCTGCCAGAAACTGCTGAACTTTTCCAGATGAGTGATGCTGAAGCGGTATCTTATGCCGTGAACAATCTTAAACGTATGTTTCCAGAATTCAATTTAGATTGGACCTTAAATGCTTCTGTTTGGCGTGGTCAATATTCGCAGCCCATTGTCGAGAAGAACTACTCAGAACTAATTCCCGAATACGAAACTGAAGTTGCAGGACTGTATATTAATACAATGGCGCAGATTTACCCAGAAGATCGAGGGACAAACTATGCGATTCGACAGGGAAGGGAGATGGCCAGGCGCATGTGTAAATAGAAAATGAAAAATAAATTTTCCACAATTACTTCAAATTCAGTCATATTCCTATACATGACAGTTGTCTTAGCACTATGGTCCGCTAGGCTCTTAACTGAATGGGGGACTGATTTTGGGATTTACTATGCTGGGGCATATTTTATTAATGACGAGTACCGGTTGTATAAAGAATTATTTGATCATAAAGGACCCTTATATTATTTATTTCTCAAGGTAGTTGGCTCATTTATCGGATGGGGTTCTTTCCAAGCTTATTTGTCTTTGTTTTTAACCATGCTTGCGTTCTACATCCCGGCATTTTTGATTCTTCTGAGACAAAAACTGAGTCCGCCTTTATTGTTGTCAGGCATTACCTTATGTCTTCTTCTGTTGTTCGGCCAACCTACGAACTCAAGCATTGCTTTTTTTCAGGGCGCTTTTCTGCTGGGTTCATTTTATTTTCTCACCTCAACGGAAAATAACTTTGCCTTTGCAATCTCTATCATATTCTTTGTCTTAGCCGTATTTGTCAGAATCGACGCCCTTGTATTTTTTCCAATTTATCTTATAAACGCATTCTTTAAAGACGGTGATTTTAGTTATAAAAATATTTTTTTAAGGCTGCTGTTTATCCTGACTGCTTTTCCTGTAATATTTTTCTTAACATCGAAATATTTGGGTTTTGGGCTTTATGAATTCTATGAACACAATGTAGTTTTTAATGGTTGGTATCAGTCAAAATCTATTCTCAGTATGTTTTATAGACCAAAGCATTATTCTATCATTTCATCCTCGTTGATCATTATCCCTGTCTTTCTTTTGAGACACAGAATCTATTTTTTAACGCAGCATGGGTTCCGGTCAGTCAGGTTTTTTTTGAGTCCGAAAGATTATGGTCATCAATCGACGTTAAGTGTCACTTACTGTGGAATCTTTTTTATATCTACCATGCTTTGGATTTTTACTGGAAGTGATAAGGATTATCATATTTTAATACTTACTATTCCAATTGTATTCATTATTATAAGTAATGTTAAATATCTAAACGCTTCAAGGCCAAAGTTATTAATTTATTGCCTGTTGGCGTTATATCCCCTTGCGATTACTATCGCACATCCATCGAGGGTGATCATACAAGAACCCGAATGTATTTCGGATCCGTATTGTAGTTCGTCAAAAATAGTTAGGTACGCCGAATCAATTGATTTTCTAAGAAACCGGCCCGAGCCGGAGGTCAGTATTATCGGTGGCCGGGGTTGGGCATATTTTTATTCAGGTAAAAGGCCGACCAGATCTTTAAATGATTGGTGGCTTTATTGGAGGCCTGATCCTTTTCTAACAGAGTCTCTGAAGCAGCAGCATGAAGCGCTTCTCAGGAAAAGAATTGGTACCCCTTTCCTAATTGATAATGATCTTTTGGTTGACGTAGATACTAAGTCCCCCTTATTAAGAGAGATCCTTGCAGATTCCGTTTTGATTCAAGGCCAAGACAGATATTCTATCTATAGAGTGGTCACTAGTATAGAAAATTAATTTATTAGCGTGTTCGTCATTGCGGAAGTTCGCCTCAATCATGAGGGGTATGAGAGTATTTGGTTAGGACAAGCTGATGTCGCTTGAGATTCTTGATGCTATCGGTGAAGTTCTAGCAATGGAAAATCTACCAGCTTAGTGCGCAGGTGGTTAAGATATAATTTTGATGGATACGCTTTACAAAGAAAATATTTGTCATATGGTTTCCGGCGCGGGTGTCGACTCAGTTTGGGGTTTAGCTCCCCGCGTGTTTAAGTCCGGTTGTCTACTTCCTCCTTCTTGGGACACAGCTAGGCCTGCGGTCGACAAGGCGGTCGTTATAGTCGCTACCTGCATTGAGGATCAGGCCATCATCGAGAGGATCCTTGCTCATCTTCGCTAGACGGGACAGGGCACGCATGCCAAACAGCTCCTGGTACCGCCAAGAAGAGCGCCACCTGAAAACTCCTCTTTGCGCTGGAAACAGAATTCAGTTCTCCGGCCCTCAATTAGCAGTAAAGTCAATAATGAAGCTGGCTATTTAGGATTGTCCGTGTTGAGTGCCGAAGGGACGCGGAAAAACTCGACGAGACCGGTAATAAAAGCACAAATTACAGGTAAACTCTGACCCTCCCTCAAACATCTCATGCCTTAAGGACCGCTTTCTGAGCAATCAGGTAATCTCTGCCTGCCATATAATTGCCTATACTTTTAAGCCTCATAGGAATAGTTTATCGTATCGCGGTGCGGTCATTTGCTTTCCAGTGTATGCTGGGACGGAGCGTTTGCATCTTCTGTTTTTGCGAGGGAGATTTGGGAAAGGCGTACAAATGACATCCCTGTGCTGTTTAGGCTAATGTTTTGAGCGTATTTATGCGGAGTCAAAAATCTGGTCGCGTTATTGTCTAGAGTACTTAAACGACCTCGAGAACGACAGAAAAAATGGGTAAATTGCTGACGCTATTATGAATCCCGCTAAGCCGTTTGAATTTATTTTGGTAAGGTTTGCTGTTGTTGGGTTTTTAAACACAATATTTGGTTATTTCCTTGGGGTTCTCCTTTATATGTGGTTCGTTGATTACCTTGACGCGTACATAATCTCTGCGATGGCCGGATTTATATCGATCGGCTTTTCCCTAATGTTACAACGAAAATTTGTTTTTTTCTCCAAAGAGTCGTTAAAGCGAGATTTATATAGAGGGTTTATTGTCTACGGTGTAGTGGTTATTTTTGCCGCCTTAATTTTCAAGGTGCTAATCGATATTGCAAAAGTCGATATATTTTTGACCCAAGCCATAGTGATAGCTCAGTCTTGGATATTTTCATATTTTTTATTAAGCAGGTTCGCTTTCTCAAATCGATTGGCTAAAGATGATTAAAACTTACTCACTTGATGAAATTGACGAAATGTCAGTCAATGACGTCCACGATTTATACAAATCATATGTTAATCAGGGGCAAGTAAACCTGCTTTCTAGTTTTTCTCCAGCAAGACTTTTGGTGGATTATTCGGAAGGCCAGTACATTTATCTTAAGAACGGCACTATTGTAAGCGATTTTACGGCTGGTATCGGAGTTCTAAATCACGGTCACAACCATCCACGCGTCCTTAAAGTAAGGACTGAATTTCAAGAAAAAAAACGGATGGAAGTTCATAAAAATTTTTTAAGCCCATATCTAGCGGCCCTAGCTCACTCTGTGTCTTCGATAATGCCGGAAGACCTTTGTATGTCATACTTTTGTAATTCCGGAGCTGAGGCTGTTGAGGGCGCAGTGAAGCTAGCTTACAAGGCTTTTGATGGGAAAAGAAAGAGAATTGCAGCGGCGGATATTTCTTTTCACGGGAAATTGCTCGGAACTGCTGGCCTGACTGGCTCAAAAGAGGTTTATTTTCAGTGGCCAACTATCCCGAACATAGACCGTTTCGTATATAACGATTTTGAGAGTATTAAAAATATTATTCAAGAAGCCTTAGTAGACGGCGAGTCGGATCACTACGCCATTTTAATTGAGCCGATGAACGCTAGTAACGTGACTGAATGTAGTGAAAGATTCTTAATTCAGCTCAGGGAGCTGTGTGACAAACACAAAATCGCACTGATATTTGATGAAGTTTACACAGGCTGGGCTAAAACTGGCGCTTGGTTTTATTTTATGCATCACAGTGTAGTTCCTGACATAGTCTCAATGTCCAAATCTTTCGGAGCGGGAAAGTCGTCTATTTCCGGGTTCGTTGCTACGAAACACATGTTTAATTTGGCCTATGGTAAAGACATAGATTCTATCTTGCACTCAACAACCTATAATGGATTTGGTGAGGAGTGCGCTACTGCTCTTGAGAGCATTAAAGTGATTCATGAAGAAAAATTAGTAACCCGAGCGCAGGAAATAGAAGATTATTTACTTCCAGAATTAGAGAGCCTAAGAGACAAGAATCCTAATTGGATTTCCGACGTAAGAGGCCGCGGTGCATTACTTGGTTTGGTCTTAGATTCAGATATAAATCCTATTCTTGACAGGTTAGTTGATCTTGTCCCAGTCGGTGTTTTGGCAGATGAAGGTTTTCGGAAAAAACTGGTGGTTAGCAGTCTCATTCACTACTTGTATGAGGAACATAGCATTTTGACCTACTTTGGTAGCAACGTTGATGTGCCATTAATCATTGCTCCCACACTCAAGGCGAGTAGCGACGACTGCATTAAATTGATTCGCTCGTTAGAAGATGCGTTTTCAAGAAACAAGTTATCATTAATATATGAGTTCGCACGTTTTAAATTTGGTAATGAGTATTTGAATGATAAATGAAGCGTATTTTTCAGCGGTTCTAGAACAGTACGCATTAAAAAATACTAGAAGCTTTGAATTAATGGATCGCGAACTCGCGTATTTTCTATCGAAAACATCGTGGCCCTTATCATCGCTTCTTAAGGTGTATTTAATCATGTCGTTTCCGGTTATTTATTTACTCGGCCCCCACAAAGGTCTTACTCTTATTTCAAAAACTCCTATTATGAGATCCTTTCATGAAATAATAAAAAGCATAATTCTAATGGTACACCATGACAACTAAGCAAAGTGATCACTATGATTATGTTGTCATAGGCTCAGGCGTAGGAGGTGGTTTGGTCGTAAATCGCCTTTCTAAAGCCGGACAGAAAGTATTATTGCTTGAATCAGGCGGGGAATTTCAAAGCGATCAGACGGTATCCAGATCTATATTTTCGAATTACTGGAATGGTGGAATTGTACCAATGATTGGCCCATTCATCTGTCCATTTGGCCAGGCTAAAGTTTTTGGAGGCGGAAGCGTCATAAATGGAGCATTAGTTTGGAGAACGCCAAAAAAGGTGCTTAATAAGTGGGCAGCGCTTTTTCCAGAGTCTGTTTACGCCTCTCCCAACTGGGCAGAAGCTGAAAGCCGTATACTCGAAGAGCTTGGTGTTTCAGCAAGCCACGCATCATATCAACACGGGAATATTGCATCAAAGATTTTGGCTAAAGCAGCCGAAAGAGCTCAAATGGAGGTTGTTAAGGTGCCCCGTGCCACATCTGGGTGCGTTAACGCAAATAGATGCGGTTCAGGCTGTGTAAATGGAGCAAAAAATTCCGTTGATAAGGTCTTCATCAAAGATCTTCCGAACACTACGGTATCAACTCGGTCAACGGCTTTTAAAATAAAGAAGTCAGGTTCAAAGTGGCTGGTCTATTATAGGCAAGGCGGAGTCAGGAAAGTTGCTTGGTCCAACTCTGTGGTCATAAGCGCGGGTGCTACCGAGTCTGCTAACTTGCTAAGAAAATCAAAACTTTCTAAAACAGCTGGTGACCAGTTTAAATTTCATCTGAACTATAAAATCATCGCAAAATTTAAGGACAAAATTAACCCTGAAAAAGGAACCATGTTGACCGATCAAATTCAGGAATTCATGGACGAAGGTGTTTTAATGATGACTTCAAACTTCACTTTGCCATATCTGGCATCGTCACTTGCTCATCTAAGCCCGAATAAATTCAATGAATTTATTGGAAAATCAGAACATACTGCCATTTTTACGGTGATGGTCCACCCAGAGATTAAAGCCCTGGTTCGTAGTTTGTGTGGTCAAACGGTTTGTTTTTGGAAATGGGATGACACGTCATTCGAAACCTCGAAGCAAGGAATTACCTTGTTATCTAAGCTGCTCTTTGATGCGGGCGCTGAGGAACTAGTTTTACCCATTAAGAAAAGTAATTCCATCGTCGGCAGTTCTATGGGAGCAGAAGAAATGATTAATCATACGAGACAAAAGGATTTGGTAGGCTCCAGTGTTCACGGAATGAGCGCGTGCAGAATGGGAAATAATCCAACGACGAGTGTGGTAGATTTTGATGGACGTGTCTGGGGAGAGAAGAATCTCTACGTGCTGGATTCCTCCATCCTGCCAGATAGCATAGGTGAGTCTCCTCAGGGGACAATACTGACAACTATAGAAATGATATTGAAAAGATGGAATTTGTAGTCTTAAGTCCAAGAGACATGGAGGTGAGCTTAGGGTCTGCTACGTCATAAAAAGTCTCAAGAAGCGACGGAGATTTGGAAGCACTATATTACATTTTACGGACGAACTTGGAGGATTTTGATTTAAAAGCGGAACACCGATAGATTCGTGCGAAACTAAGAAGCCATTTCTTTCGCAACTTTGATCGATTGGATAGTTACATTAGAGTGCAAGTATGCGGCTAGGGAGTGAATTTTCATTGGAGACGCGCTTCGGGTGTTGCGAGCGATCTCCATGACAATTAGAGATTTAGGATCATCTAACTCAAGTATCCATGAAATCTCAGGGCCAGCAAACAGCAGATAAGCGAGAGCATAGTATTATAAACAGTATGTCATAGAGTGAATTATAAAAGTTCCTTAAGAACTACTACAAATTAACCCTTTTAAAATAGCTTCCCACCTGATGCTAAAAAATCGTCAACGTCATTTTTTTTGGGCGCTGAAAAGTATTGTTCGGGTAAAAAATCGTTGAAAATAATTTCTTCGTTATTGATGATATTTTTTACAGCGACGTTAATAGAAATCCAAAGTTCTTCATATACACGCTCCATCAACTCAAAATGTGAGGTGTGTAAACTGTCGATCTCATGATAGCCTAAGACCTTACCGCCATCTATTATTTCATTAACAAGAAATGTAGATATGCCGATTTTCGGCTCGTTATTTTTTAACGCCCAAAAAGTGGGCATCAAGCCTTTGTATTTTGGTAATTGTCCGGTATGAACGTTTAGAATCCCCAATGGGGGAATATTTATAATATCGCGTTTAAAAATTTCACCAGCTAGAACTGACAAGATTAGATCTGGTTCTAGGTCAGACATTATTGCAATACTTTCAGCAGAATTGACGGATGGAACTCGTTTGATTTCGCATTTAATGTAGTTGGGGTTACTTCCAAAAAATTGCGATATCTTATTTTTAATTAATTTATAGCTATAAAAAGCAAAAGCTAGAATTCCAAAGGTTTTAAGTACAGATGTACCTCTCTTTATAATTGAATGTCCATCAATCATCTTTGGCGGCGGGCCTTCAATTATGCATATCGGATCCAGATCTGAGCAGTTGGCAAAAATTCCTTCGAGAGTTTTTCTTAGGAAAAGTGGTTCGTCGTGGGTAACAATTACGGTACGGATTTTTTTCATATTCTTTCACTCCAGGATTCGGGTCGCTGTCACCACATTCGCCACTTATCTCACGGCCCGCTGCGCTTAAAAAGCCAAGGCTGCCGGGCCGGAGTCGCAAAGACTAGCAGTACGAGAATCCCACATATACTCCAAGTAGTTTATGCGATTCGGCGCAGCGCTTGACGGTAGGATGGCTCAGAACCTTGATCAAGCTAGCGTATTACCGGCAAAGAGCGAGTGGGAGACAAATTATCCCTTTGTGTCACGGGAATTTGCCGAGATAACGAATTACTTCACCATCATCGCCGTCTGCCTGAGTGTTTGGAAAAAAATCCTCATAATAGGAATTATTCAAGATCTGCGTGGCGCTTAGTTGAGAAAAATAATTTCTTGTGAAATAAAGGGTATGTGGAGGTTGAATCTCCCCACTCCTTCCACCCATCAGAGGGTGCTCACTATTTGGCACTTCGTAAAATAGCCAACCGCCGTTACGTAGCAATCTTTCAACATCGGTTTCAAATTTTTTCAGGTCTAAGACGTGCTCTAGGGAGTGTGAGCCATAGACTAGATCGACCGGCTCGTCGCAATCATCTATTCTTGCTAACGTTGTCCATCGCTCATCGTATGCGAGATTTAATCCCGATGGTTCAATGTTAATAATGCTATGGCCACTCAACCAAAGCAAATGTGAAATCCCCCCGTGCCCGGCACCAAAATTACAAACTTTCAGGTTGCCTTCTGAAAGCTCGGGTATGAGTCTTTTGAGCATTATAAAATGGTCAATGTCTCGGGATTTAATTCTTTCCTCCTTGCCTCTTTCCTCCCAGTATGCTGAGGCGTAATAGGAATTTAGTTCATCAGGCAGTGGCGGAGGGCTTACAAACCAAAAACCCCTTTCGTCCCACTCTAGTTGTTTATTTTTAAAAGCATCTTTCCCCTTCTTGAGGTTCTGAAGATAAACTTTGCGCGCGATGAGCTTTTTGTTGTGTTTCAAGGGGTACAGAAACCGGGGTAAGAAGCCACGATCGAAAAAAGCAAAAAAAATCGCCTTAAGAAATTTGTAACTATTCATTGATTTGTAGCTATTCATTGATTGGAAACCTGCTGAATTCGTTGTTTTTTGTGGCACTGCGTGGTCAAAGAGTACTCCTACCACCATCTATGACGATATTTTGCCCTTTTATATGACGGCTTAGGTATGCAGAATTTTTGGCTGTGAGTGGTGCCCAGGAGAGGACTTGAACCTCCACGCCCTTGCGAGCACTAGCACCTGAAGCTAGCGTGTCTACCAATTTCCCCACCTGGGCAGCGGG
>MDTG01394621.1_pt1 | contig 11977 bp, 12 predicted proteins | sample 811421 | NCBI WGS metagenome assembly MDTG01 (sample SAMN05326645, study PRJNA326480) | marine metagenome | isolation source: seawater | place: Pacific Ocean: South East | collected 2011 | reverse complement strand
TTCTTCATTTAAAAACTTATACACAAAATGCAAATGGAGAAAATTATGAAAAAAAATGGTATGAACAAACTAAAAAATTAGTCGGAGAGTATATAGATCATCATCCAACTCCTACATGTCTTCGAAATCATGCATTTATACAGGAGGTCATGGCAGGCTGTGGACCAATTCATATGGTCACTAAAGAAGCTTTTCAAGATCCGCACCTGGAAACTATTGGATGGGAGAATTTTCTAGGTATGACAGTTGGCCAGGCAGTAGTATGGGCATCCCAGAATGTTGATCCAAAATATCAAAATCCAGAATTAACTACTTCAGAGCCCTATGTAATGGGATCTCATGCCACTTGTTCTGGAGCATGGGTGAGCGGCCCAGAAGACCTATCTCCTCCTGAATATTTTTGGGGTTATAATAGAATGACAACTGTTCAAGGACTTTTTGGAGCCGGTGATACTGTAGGGGGAAGTGCTCATAAATTCTCATCAGGTTCTTTTACTGAGGGGCGTTTAGCTGCTAAAGCTGCAGTTAAATATATTCAAGAACAAAAAGGTGACAATATTGAAGTTACAGATCAACAATGTGAAAAATTTAGAGAAATTATCTATAAACCTCTAGAAAATTATAAAGTTGGAAGAAATGAAATTACAGCTGGAACAGTTTCCCCTAGTTATATTTTACCTATACAAGGCTTGCAAAGACTTCAAAAAATAATGGATGAATATGTGGGTGGCATTTCTTTTAATTATATGACAAATGAAAATACTCTTAAAAAAGGACTAGAATTATTAAATTGGCTTCAAGAAGATTTAGAGCATGTTGGAGCTGAAGACTATCATCAACTTATGAGAGCTTGGGAATTAAAGCATAGAACTCTTACTTCACAGTGTGTAACTGAACATACTTTGTTTAGAGAAGAAACTCGTTGGCCAGGATATTATTATAGAGGAGATCATATGAAATTAGATGATGAAAATTGGCATTGTTTAACTGTTTCAAGAAGAGATCCCATGACAGGAAAATTTACATTAGAAAAAATGCCTGTTTACCATATAATTGATGAAGAAAAGAAAAAAGAAGCATCTTAATAATCAAATTTAAAGATGACACTTCAAGATAAAACAGATGAGGAGATTATCAAAATTGCTGATCCACTATGGGACAATCTTATAAAATGTTCTAACAATAAAGATTACAGTGGATTTACAAAAGATTTTTCTGCACAAATGTTATATGGAGCAAATGAGGTTGAATTAGGTAAACAATGGGCCAATAATGAATTACTAGTTAATTTATCAGAAAATAAGAATTGTTTAGGATGTTTAAGAAGGAATGGTTATGTTACTATTATTTATAAACAGAAAAGTAAAAAAATTCCTGGAGATTTTTTAGGCAGATTAGTTTTAGGAGAAGAAGACGGTAATTTAAAAATTTTTGGAGCAACAATTTTTTAACTAGTTAATTCTTTTGCAATTAATTTTATTTCATTATCATTGAGAAAGATAGTAATATGCTTATCTATTTTTTCTGGAGTTTCAAACATATTTGTTGTGTCTTCAAAAGCCTTGCTATTTGAGAGATTATTAACATTAAAAGGTAAATTTTTAATATCATTTAATTCATTTATTTTAGATGATACAACTCTTCCTTTTTCAATTGTGTCCATCCAAATAACATAATCTGCATTAAAAGCTTTTCTTGATTTATTTGTTGGTGCAACGAAATCACATACTACCCATCTACCATTACTTCTCTCAAAATCTGCAAATGTTTTCATTCGGTTTGCTTGTCTTATTCTTCCCTCTGAGGTAAAATCCCAATCATTGGCATATTTTCTTACAAAATCAGCATTATACCAAGCACAATTATTAATATTTTTTACTAGTCTTTCAGCAAACCAAGTTTTACCTGATCCAGGCAATCCACAAATTAATATTTTCATACTATCTTTTTCATTAGCTTATAGAAAATAAATAATTCGGAGTTAAGGTTAGATCAAGAAAAATTTTTATGCAAACAGCTAAGACTATAATTGCTAAAATTCCTCTTAAGTATTCCGCTTTAAATTTTCCACCTAAAATTGCACCAATTTGTGCACCAATTACACCTCCGAGAATCATTAAAATAGCGAGAATAATATCAACAGTTTGATTTAGATAAGATTGAAAAAAAGTTGAACTAGCTGTTACAAATATAATTTGAAATAATGATGTTCCAACAACTACATTTGTTGACATACCTAAAATATAAACCATTGCTGGTATCATTATAAAACCACCACCCACACCCATCATTGCAGACAATATACCCACAATTAAACCAATTAAAATAGGAGGAATAACACTTATATAAAGTTTTGATCTATGGAATCTTACTTTGAAAGGCAGTCCATGAATCCAAGAATGTTGATGCAATTTTGTTCTAATTGTTGAAGTTGTTCTATATTTCTTGATAGTTGTTCTAGCACTTTCAAACAGCATTGATAAACCAATAATTCCAAGAAAAATTATAAAAAGAAATTGTATTATTATATCAATTTGACCGTATCCTCTTAATATCTTAAATAAATTTACACCTATTATGGAGCCAGTAATACCTCCTAGTAGTAAAAAAAAACCCATCTTAATGTCTACATTTTTTTTTCTTAAATGTGCCAATACTCCAGAAACTGACGAAGCTAAAACATGAGGAGCTTCTGTGCCTACTGCTACAGCAGGAGGAATGCCAAGAAAAATTAATAAAGGAGTCATTAAAAAACCTCCTCCTACTCCAAACAAACCTGATAAACAACCTACGCCCATCCCAATTATAACTATAACCAAGATGTTGACATTCATTTCAGCAATTGGAAGATAAATAGACATAATATCAATATAATCCTATTAACAAACTTATTCCACTAACAAATAAAAAATATAATTAAATACATGATTCAAATTTGATTATTTTCTATTTCTTCAGCTTTTAGAATATCTTCCTTGTAGTTGATATTAAAAAAATAGTCATAATTAGAGTTATGAAAATCTACATATTTAATTGAGTGTTTTTCAGCCCAGTGGAGTATTTTTCTAGTTCCCAAATTTATTTCTTTTTCCAAATTATCCAGCAAACTTGAATGCCATATACCTACAATTGGATGTATTTTGTTATTGGATTTAGCCATAACGATTTTATATTTTCCATTATTGGTTTCTTTAGTTAGTTTTTCTACTAAATTATCAGGCAAAAATGGTGTATCAGCAGGAACTGTAACCAACCAATCGATATTTTTATTTTTAATATATAACCATTTTAAACAAGCGTGAAGTCCACCTAAAGGGCCTACACGTTCTAAAAATAAATCTTTTACAATTGATATGTTATATTTTTTAAATTGAAAATCTTCTTCGTTAGTATTTACAATAATATTATTGCATTGATTTTTTATTTTAGAAAAAATTCTTTCAAAAATAGTTTTGTTGTTAAAAGTTTTTAAAGTTTTTATTCCTCCACCCATTCTAGAGGATAACCCACCTGCTAAAATTGCAATACAAACTTTATCATCTAATATCATAAATCTTTTTTTATTCTATGTTCACCTGATAATACAATAAATCTTTTACCTTTAGCTCTTCCTATTAATGTCAAATTTGTTTTTTTTGCAAGTTGAACACCCCATGATGTAAACCCTGATCGCGAAATTAATATTGGAATATTCATTTTAACAGTTTTAATAATCATTTCACTTGTTAATCTACCTGTTGTGTAAAATATTTTATCTTTACTTCTTATATTTTTCAAAAACATATAACCTGCAATTTTATCTACAGCATTATGTCTTCCTACATCTTCCATATAAATAATAGGAGAGTTATTTTTAATTATTACGCAACCATGAATGGCACCAGCTTCTAGATAAAGACTTGGAGTTAAATTTATTTTTTTTGAAATTTCATAAATTGATTTATAATTTATTTTAACACTCGATTTTATTCTAATTTTTTGTATTTCATCATATATATCTCCAAATACAGTACCCAGGGCACAACCACTAGTAGTGATTTTTTTTCTTAATTTTTTTTCATAATTAGTTTTATTATTTGTTTTTATTACAACTGTATCCAGATCTTTGTCATATATTATAGATTTTATTTTATCTTTTGATTTAATCATATTTTGATTTAATAAATATCCAATTGCTAAATATTTAGGATGATCACCTATAGTCATTAAAGTAACTATTTCTTGATTATTTAAAAAAATCGTGAGAGATTTTTCTTTAATTACTTTTACATCTATTTTCTTATTTTCTTGATCATAACCTCTAATTGTTCTTGTAAGATCCGGGTTATTTATATCTGGTGATAATAAATATTTGTTTTTCTTCATACGAATAAAAATGTTAAATAAGAGTTCAAATAAAAATTATATATGAATATTTTTGAAATTTTGCTTAATTCAATAAAATTAATTTTAAATTTTGATAGTTTATTATTTGAAATCATATTACTATCATTTCGAGTTAGTTTAACGGCTTTATTCATTGCTTCATTTTTTGCTATAATATTAGGATATATACTAGCATTATATAATTTTTTTCTAAAAAATATTATTATAATTATTTTTAACTCTTTAATGGGAATACCACCAGTTGTTGTTGGGATCATTGTTTATTTTTTAGTAGCAAATGGAGGGTTATTAAGTGTTTTTAATTTATTATATTCTCCTACAGCTATGATAATAGCTCAAATTATAATAATTTTTCCAATTGTAATTTCGTTATCCCAAGAAGTTTTTTCACAAAGTTGGAAGCAATTTAAAGATCACTTTAAGGCTTTTAATCTTCCTTTGTTAGGAGTGATGGTGATTTTAATTAGAAAAAATTACTTTGTTTTATTAACAATTTTACTTTCCGCATTTGGTAGAGCAATCTCTGAAGTAGGAGCAGTTATGATAGTAGGAGGTAATATTGAACATTATACTAGAGTCATGACTACTGCTATAACATTAGAAACAAGGATGGGTAATTTAGAATATGCTATGGCATTAGGCATTGTATTAATTCTTTTAACAACCATAATAAATGGAATAGTGTATTTTTTTAATTTTAAAAAAAGGTAAATATGAAAATTTGTGGAATAGTTGGTCTAAAAAACTCAGGTAAAACATTTTTAGCTCAAAAAATAATAAAATATTTTTCAGATAAGAAATATTTAGTTGCATCAATTAAACATGCTCATCATGATTTTAATATTGATAAACCCAATACTGATAGTTTTTTACATAGAAAATCAGGTTCTACAGAGGTAATTATTAGTTCATCAAAACGCTGGGCAAAAATTACTGAGTTAAATAAAAAAAGAGAAAAAAATCTCAATGAATTAGTAAAAGAATTAGATAAACCAGATATAGTTATAGTTGAAGGTTTTAAAAAAGATATTCATAAAAAAATTGAAATTATAAATCAAAATGCAAAGAAAGATCAGTATTTATTTCCAAGTTTAAAAAATGTTTTTTGTATAGTTAGTGATAATAGGATTGATACTTCAATTACTCAGTTTAGAATAAATGAGATAGAAAATATAGCTAAATATATTCTAGAAAAAACGTAAAAATGAATAAAAAACCTATAACAAAATCACAAATTTTTAAATTATTAAATAGAATGTCTAGATTAAATCTTAATTCAGAAAATCTTAGTCTCTATAAATCTTACGGAAGAATATTATCTTCAAGTATATCTAGTAAAATTAATATTCCTCCATTTAATAATTCAGCAGTTGATGGATATGCATTACACAAAAAAGATATTAATAGTAGAAAAAAATTAAAATGTTCTTATAGAATTGTAGCTGGTGATTCAAAAAAAATATTAATCAAAAAAGGTGAGGTAGCAAGAATTTTTACAGGCGCATGTATGCCTAAAAATAGTAATACTGTAGTAATGCAAGAAAACACAAGCATTGATAAAAATGGCAATATTTATTTAAAAAAATTTCCTAAACAAGGAGAAAATTGCAGGTTAGCTGGTGAAGATATATTTATTGGTAAAAGAATTCTAAATAAAGGATGTGAAGTAGACACAACTAATTTTAATTTAATTGCAGCTATAGGCAAATCTAAAATAAATGTTTTTAAAAAATTAAGAGTTGGATACTTTACTAATGGCAATGAATTAAAAGAGCCAACAGAAAACTTAAAATACGGTGAAATTAATAACTCTAATCATTATTCACTTTTTTCTTTATTAAATAAAAAATATATTGAGTCAAAATATTTAGGTATTCTTCCAGATAATAAAAAAAGAATTATTAAAACTCTTAACAATAATTTTGATAAACACGATATTATAATTACGACTGGAGGAGCATCAGTTGGCGAAGAAGATTATTTGATTAAAGTTATTAAAGAATTAGGAAAATTATTTTTTTGGAAAACTGCAATTAAACCCGGAAGACCTTTAGCCCTTGGTAAAATAAAAAATACTTTAATTGTTTGTTTCCCAGGAAATCCTGTTTCTGTTCATCTACTTTTTGGGATGATTGTAAAACCTTTTTTTAAATATCTATTAGGCTCTAAGCTTAATGAACCAAAATCTATAAGAGCCACAGTAAATTTTTCTATGAAAAAAAAGACAAAAAGACTTGAATGGATAAGAGTTATTGTTTCCAGAAAAAAATTAGACGCAATAATAGTAGATAAATATTCCAAACAAGGCTCTGGAATGATTTCTTCGATAACATTTTCTGATGGGATTCTAGAAATTCCTGAAAATATTAATCAAATAAAAAAAGGAGATAAGTATAATTTATATTTGTATGACGATCTTTTTTATTAGGGATTTTTTTTAAATATATATCTGATAATCAACTTTTCTTTTTCTTTTTTGCAATCCAAAAAAGTATATTTTGAATGTTCACAGTAATGCTTGAAATCAGCTTCTGCCAAAGGATCTGTAGCAATAATTTTAACTACGGAGCCATCTTCTAAGCTTTGAGATAGCTTTCTCGCCTTTAAAACAGGTATAGGACATTCTGTTCCCGATGTATCAAGAACTATTTCTTTATTTTCAACTGCATATTTCATATCTTTATGATAAAAATATACACTATTTATATTATTTTTCTCATATGAGTGATTTTATTTCAGAAAAAAAAACAACTTTTGGTAAAAAGCACAAAAGATGGTTTAGAAAAGGCCGTCAAGTCGAAAAAAAATATTTAGAGGATATCAAATTCTTATTTAAAGATAAGAAAATAAAAAGAGATGAACTCATTGAATATCTTCATAATATACAGGATGAATATGGCATACTATATGACAAACATTTAGTAGCTCTTTCTGAGATTACAAACCTGCCCTTATCAGAAATTTATGAAGTAGCTACTTTTTATGCACATTTTAATGTGATAAAAAATGATGATAATATTAAACCTATTAAGTTTATAAGAGTTTGTGAAAGTTTAACGTGTGAAATATTTGGTGCAAAAAATATTTTAAAAGATTTAGAAAAATTTCAAAAGGATGATATTAAAGTTGTACCTGGGCCTTGTATGGGTCGATGTCATTCTGCACCCACTGTATGTGTTGGAAAAAATTATATTGATAATGCTGACACTGATCAAGTTTTAGACGCTATAAAACAAAAAAATTTTCAACCTAAAATTCCACAATATATTTCTTTTGAAACATATAAAGAAAATGGAGGATATCAAGTTTCAAAAAAAATTGAAAATAATGAAATTTCAAAAGATCAAATTATTGATATTCTCAATGAAAGTGGCTTAAAAGGAAAAGGAGGGGCTGGATTTCCTACTGGAAAAAAATGGGAGATTGTATCCAAATTTAATGATTTAAAATATTTAGCTATAAATGGAGATGAAGGAGAGCCAGGAACTTTTAAAGATAGGTTTTATTTAGAATCTGATCCACATAGATTTTTGGAGGGAGTTTTAATTGCATCTAAATTTATTAAAGCACATAAAGTATATATATATATGAGAGATGAATATCCGGCTGCGATAGAAATTTTAAAAAAAGAAATATTGGTTTTAGAAGACAAAAAACTTATTGAAAAAAACTATTTCATTCTTCGTAGAGGTGCTGGTGCATATATATGTGGTGAAGAATCTGCAATGATTGAAAGTATAGAAGGAAAAAGAGGTTTGCCAAGACACAGACCTCCATATGTTGCTGAGGTAGGATTATTCGGAAAACCAACTTTAACAAATAATGTTGAAACTCTTTTTTGGATAAGAGATATTATTGAAAAAGGTCCTCAATGGTTTGCCAAGCAAGGAATTAGAGGAAGTAAAGGATTTCACAGTTTTTCTATATCAGGAAGAGTAAATAATCCTGGTGTTAAAATAGCTCCAGCAGGCATTACAGTACAAGAGTTAATAGATGATTTTTGTGGAGGTATGGTTAAAGGCCATACCTTCAAAGGTTATCTGCCAGGCGGTGCTTCTGGAGGAATTTTACCTTCAACTTTAAATGATATCCCATTAGATTATGGTTCAAAAAAATTAGGAGAGGAAGGATGTTTTTTGGGATCTGCGGCTATTGTAATCTTATCAAATAAAGATAATATGATGGAAGTAGCTCTAAACTTATTACAATTTTTCGAAGAAGAAAGTTGTGGTCAATGTACACCTTGTAGAGTAGGTACTGAAAAAACTGTAAAAATCATGAAAGAAAAATTATGGAATAAACAAAAATTATTAGACTTGTCTGAAGTAATGTCAGAGGCTTCAATATGTGGTTTAGGACAAGCAGCTAGTAATCCACTCAAATCAGTTATGAAACATTTCAAAAATGAGTTAAATTATGAATGATAAAAAGATTTCTTTTTATTTAAATGATAAAAAAATTGAAGCCACACAAGGTGAAACTATTTGGCAAGTTGCGAACAGTAATGGCATTGAAATTCCTCATTTATGTTATGCAAATAAACCAGGCTATAGAGCTGATGGAAACTGTAGAGCTTGTATGGTTGAAATTGAAGGTGAAAGAGTTTTAGCCGCATCTTGTATTCGTAAACCTACTCCAAACATGAAAGTTTTTACAGCAAGTGAAAAATCAAAAAAATCACGAAGTCTTGTTTTCGAATTATTATTAGCTGATCAACCTGAAAAAGATATTGCTCACGATAGTAATTCACATTTTTGGAATTGGGTAGATAAAATAAATTTAAAAGAAAATAGATTTCCAAAAAAAACACCTTGTGAATCAGATTCATCTCATCCTTCTATGGCTGTGAATCTAGATGCCTGTATACAATGTAATTTATGTGTTAGAGCTTGCAGAGAGGTTCAGGTTAATGACGTTATAGGAATGGCATATAGAGGTGAAAACTCTAAAATCGTTTTTGATTTTGATGATCCAATGGGTGATAGTACATGTGTCGCTTGCGGAGAATGTGTCCAAGCATGTCCTACAGGAGCCCTTTTGCCATCTTCTATAGTAAATTCAGAAGGTATAGGTAATACAAAAGTAGAAAAAAAAGTTGAAAGTGTTTGCCCGTATTGTGGCGTAGGCTGTCAAATTGAATACAATGTAAATGATAATAAAATATCTTACGTAGATGGAGTGGATGGTCCAGCAAATAAAAATCGTTTATGTGTTAAAGGTAGATTTGGTTTCGATTATGTTAATCATCCAGAAAGATTAACAAAGCCTTTGATTAGAATAAAAGGAAAAAGTAAAGATCTTCATCCGAACATTAATTTTGATAATATAGATGATTATTTTAGAGAGGCATCATGGGATGAAGCTTTAGATTTTGCAGCTCAAGGATTAATTAATTTAAAAAAAGAAAATAATTCTATTAGTAATTTAGCTGGTTTTGGTTCTGCAAAATGTTCCAATGAGGAAGCTTATCTTTTTCAAAAATTTATTAGAACTGGCCTAAAAACAAATAATGTTGATCACTGCACAAGACTTTGTCATGCTTCTTCTGTAGCAGCCCTATTAGAAACTATTGGTTCTGGGGCTGTTACAGCACCATTTTATGAAGTAGAACATTCTGAAGTAATTATTGTCATTGGAGCAAATCCAACTGAGAATCATCCAGTAGCAGCAACATTTTTTAAAAATGCTGCTAAAAAAGGTTCTAAACTTATAGTGATGGATCCAAGAGGTCATTCATTAAAAAAATATGCCACGCATATGCTTCAATTTAATCCAGGTTCAGATGTAGCATTATTAAATTCAATAATGCACATAATTATAAAAGAAAATATTTATAATAAAGACTACATAAAACATCATACTCAAGGTTTTGAAAATTTAAAAAAACATCTAGACAATTTTAGTCCTGAAAAAATGCAAAAAATTACAGGAATTCAACCTGATATAATTAAAAATGTAGCTAAACTTTATGCTAAATCAAATAAAGGTATTATTTTTTGGGGTATGGGAATTTCCCAGCACATTCATGGCACTGATAATGCTAGATGTTTAATTTCTCTAGCTCTAATGACAGGAAATGTTGGTAAGAAAGGTACTGGATTACATCCTCTTAGGGGGCAAAACAATGTTCAAGGTGCTTCTGATGCAGGATTAATACCTATGATGTACCCTGATTATCAATTAGTAGATAAAGATAATAATATAAAATTTTATGAAGATTTTTGGAAAACTGACTTAGATCCTAATAAGGGATTAACTGTAGTAGAAATTATGAATGCAATTCATGATAATAATATTAAAGGTATGTACATTTTGGGTGAGAATCCAGCTATGTCAGATCCTGATTTAAATCATGCTAGAAAAGCTTTGCAAAAACTGGATCATTTAATAGTTCAAGATATTTTTTTAACTGAGACAGCAAATTATGCAGATGTAATACTTCCTGCATCAGCTTGGCCTGAAAAAAATGGAACAGTTACTAACACAAATAGACAAGTACAAATGGGCCGTAAAGCAATTACTTCTCCTGGGGAAGCTAAAGAGGATTGGTGGATTATAAATGAATTAGCAAAAAGATTGAATCTGAACTGGAATTATCAACATCCAAAAAGTATTTATGACGAAATGTCAAAAGCTATGCCCTCTTTGAAAAATATTTCTTGGGAAAGATTAGAAAAAGAAAACTCAGTTACATATCCGTGTGAATCTCCAGATAAACCTGGTGAAGAAATTGTTTTTGGAGATAAATTTCCAACCGAGAATGGAAAGGGTAAATTTGTTTATGCAAATGTCATTTCTCCTGATGAACTTCCAGATAAAAAATTTCCTATGATACTTACTACAGGAAGACAATTAGAACATTGGCATACAGGTGCTATGACCAGAAAAGCATCAAATTTAAATGCAATTGAGCCTGAAGCCACAGTTTCTATGTCTCCAAATGATATAGAAGGTAATCAAATTAATCCCGGTGATTTGATTAAAGTTTCTACAAGAAGGGGCTCAATAAATATTAGGGTTAGAGAAGATAATGCAATACCTAAAGGCGTTATTTTTATACCTTTTTGTTACAATGAGGCAGCAGCTAATATTCTTACAAACCCAGCCTTAGATCCTTTTGGTAAGATACCTGAATTTAAGTATTGTGCAGCCAATATTGAACCTTTATGAGTCTAATATGTTTAAAAAAATTATATTATTAATATTTTTGGTATTGCCACTTACTAACTGCTCAAATTTAAGCGAATTAAATGAAAGAGTAAAAGGAGATGGTGTTCCGTATATTCCTGGCATATAGTTTATTAGCTTTTCTTACTAGCAAAATTTAGAATTGCTTTCTACGGCTGGACTTTCACAATATGAGTGCTCGTAGCTCAGTAGGATAGAGCACCAGATTCCTAATCTATTGGGGATCACTTTGTAGGGGTTCGTATGTTTACGATTACCTACGATAAACAAGGAAATTCCTAAGAATCTATTTAACCATAACTTAGAGACAAAACGCAAGGTTACGCAGATCGGTGGTACTCATGTGGTACTCAACCCACCCCCATCGTCCTTCAAGTAATTGTCAGAAATGGCATTTAAACTG
>MDTG01213811.1_pt1 | contig 11977 bp, 15 predicted proteins | sample 811421 | NCBI WGS metagenome assembly MDTG01 (sample SAMN05326645, study PRJNA326480) | marine metagenome | isolation source: seawater | place: Pacific Ocean: South East | collected 2011 | reverse complement strand
GCTTCATAGAAGACGAAGGCGAAGATTTTGTTGAAGTCACATTAGGCAGCAGCTGGAGCTGGACCACATTGAACCGTGGTTTATTCCCAACCGCAGGTGCCAAACAAAGCTTGTCTCTTGAAGCGACGGTGCCGGGCAGCGAATTAGAGTACTTCCGCGTTACCTATAACGCGCAGAAATATTTCCCAATCTCCGGTGAGTGGACCTTCCGTCTGCGTACTGAACTGGGTTATGGCGATGGCTATGGCAAAACAGATGAATTGCCATTCTTCCGTAACTTCCGTGCCGGTGGTGTGGGCTCCGTTCGTGGTTACACCAGTAACTCGTTAGGCCCTCGTGGTGCGATTAAGCGGTTGTTAAATACTCCTGGGGGTGGTCCTGCAGATGAAGATCTTAATGACGTTCAAGACGTTGGTTATTACGCGGACAATAATAGCCTTGGTGGTAATTTATTAACCGAAGCCTCCATGGAATTAGTATTCCCGTTACCGTTTGTTGAAGATCAGCGCAGCATGCGCAGCGTGGTCTTCTTAGATGCCGGTAACGTATTTGATACAGAATGCTTAGTGCTGACGGAAGGCAACGGTGCCAGCGATAGTAACGACCACCCATCATGTGTCGAAGGTTTTGATGCCAACGAAATTCGTTTAGGTACCGGTGTGAGCTTAACCTGGGTAACGGCCATTGGCCCGCTGACCTTTACCTTTGCCCGTTCATTGAACAGCAAAGACGATGATGAAACCGAAGGGTTTGAATTCTCTCTTGGGCAAGTATTTTAAGTGTGATGCTTGAAAACCTCGGCGTTTTCAAGCAGTCTTCTTGGCCAGATTTTTTACAATAATAAGTGATGAAATAGGAAGTATTATGTTGAAGTGGACTAAAATTGCAGTAGCCAGTTTGTTTTTTGTGGCAACCAGTGTGATGGCTGCAGGCAGTAATATTGCGGTTGTGGATATGGAACGTGCTTTGTTTCAATCTGAAGGCGCTAAGGCTTCTTTCAAGCAAGTTGAAGATCAGTTCGGCGATGATCTTGGCAAAATTAAAACCCTTGAAAAAGAAATGATGGCGAGCCAAGAAAAACTAAAAAAAGACGGTGCGATCATGAGCGATGAAGAGCAGCGTAAAATTCGTAATGACATCAAAGAAAAGCAAAGTGAATTTAAATTCTTTGCCGGTAAATTACAGCAAGCCGAACAACAATGGCGTCAGCAGTTTTTCCGCGCCAACTTGCCTCGTTTGCAAGAGATCTTAAAATCTTTGATCGAATCTGAAAAAGTAGACATCGTATTAAATGGTCAAGCCGTGATTCACGTGACACCGGACCTAGATTTAACCAAAAAGCTATTGAACAAGCTTAACGAAGCCAGCGCTGCGAAATAAGTCATGGCGTACACTCTTGGTGAGATCGCAACCTTTTTAGGCGCTCAAGTGAATGGTGATGAAACTATCACCATTCACGGCTTGGCTACTTTAGCCCAAGCGGGTGATGGCCAGTTAAGTTTTTTGGCCAATATGGCATACAAGGATCAATTACAGCACACCCAAGCCAGTGCGGTGATTGTTCATCCTAAGCAGGCAGCTGACTGTGTCACACCTGCGTTAATATTGGATAACCCTTATTTGGGTTATGCCAAAGCCTCTCAGTTATTTAATACCCTTCCTAAGCCAAGTTGCAAGATTCACCCAAGTGCGGTGATCAGTGAAACAGCGAGCATTGCTGATAATGTGAGTATTGCTGCTAATGCGGTTGTTGAAGATCACGCGGTAATTGCAACCGGTGCCATTATAGGCGCGGGTTCTGTTGTGGGAGTGAATGCAAGAATCGGTGCGAATACGCGACTTCATCACAATGTGAGTGTTTATCATGATGTGGCCATTGGTCAGGATTGTATCGTGCACAGTGGTGCCGTTATCGGTTCAGATGGGTTTGGCTTTGCCAATGAAAAAGGCAAGTGGGTTAAGATTTGCCAGATCGGCGGTGTGCTGGTGGGCAATGAAGTCGAGATTGGAGCCAATACGACCATTGATCGCGGAGCCATGAGCGATACGGTCATCGGTGATGGTGTCAAACTCGATAACCAGATTCAAATTGCACACAATGTTGAAATTGGTTCGCATACAGCGATGGCTGCCGGTTGTATGATTGCTGGCAGCACTAAGATTGGCCGTTGCTGTACGCTGGCCGGTGGCGTTGGCGTCGCAGGGCATCTGAATTTAGCCGATGGCACTCATATCACGGCTATGACCTTGGTGACAAAAAGCATAACTGAACCTGGAAGCTACTCTTCTGGTACAGCTATGTCACCGACATCTGAATGGCGTAAAAGTGCGGCTCGTTTTCGACAACTGGACGAAATGGCGAAACGCATTAAACTCATTGAGAAATCCTTAAAGGAATAACCCATGGCGGTAATGAATTACAAAGAAATTACGGATTTGTTACCTCATCGTTATCCGTTTTTACTGGTTGATCGTGTCACTGAGCTGGAAAATAAACAGCGCATAGTAGGTTATAAAAACGTCACCAGTAATGAGCCATTTTTTCAAGGTCACTTTCCTAAGCATCCGATTATGCCTGGGGTTTTGATTTTAGAGTCCTTAGCACAATTAGCTGGGCTTTTAGGTTTAGATTCAATAGAAAAAGAAAAGGCCGAAAATATGGTTTATTATTTTGCGGGCGTGGATAAGGCCCGCTTTAAAAAACCAGTCGTGCCAGGAGATCGCTTAGAAATGGAAGCGCGTTATGTCAGTGACAAACGTGGAATCTGGCGATTTGAATGTGAAGCTTGGGTAGATGGACAAGTAGCCTGCCAAGCCGAAATAATGTGTGCCGAAAGGGAAATACATTTTGATTGATTCACGCGCTATCATTGATCCAAGCGCCAAGTTGGCAGAAAACGTAGAAGTAGGACCGTTCACCGTGATTGGTCCTGATGTCACTATTGATGAAGGCACGGTGATTTCAAGCCATGTTGTGATAAAAGGGCCAACCAGTATTGGCAAACACAATCGCATTTTTCAATTTTGCACCATTGGTGAAGATTGCCAAGATAAAAAATTCAACGGCGAGCTAACACGATTAGAAATTGGCGATCATAATATTTTTCGTGAAGCCTGTACGGTGCATCGCGGCACCACACAAGATAACAGCTTAACTAAGATTGGCAGTCATAACTTGTTCATGGTGAATGTGCATGTTGCACACGATGCCATGATTGGCGATAACTGCATTTTAGCCAACGATACCAATATCGCAGGCCATGTACATATTGGTAATTATGCCATTTTGGGTGGCGCGTCTCAGGTTCACCAGTTTGTAAAAATCGGCAGTCACAGCATGTGTGGTACTGGCTCCATTGTATTAAAAGATGTGCCAGCCTACATAATGGCCAATGGTAACTCGGCGAAACCTCACGGCATTAATGTAGAAGGTTTAAAACGTCGCGGTTTTGAAAAGAACGATATACGCATGTTACGAAATGCTTATAAGTTTGTGTATCGTAAAGGTTTAACCTTAGAAGAAGCCCGTCCAGAGTTGCTTGAGCTATTAAAGGTGTCTCCAGCAGTAGAAGCCTTTATTGATAGTATTGATCAATCTACGCGAGGAATTATCCGCTAATGTCATTGTGCTTTGCCATGGTGGCAGGAGAAGCGTCAGGGGATATCCTTGGGGCCGGATTAGTAAAAGCATTAAAGCAACAATACCCCGACGCCCGCTTTGTGGGCATTGGCGGCCCTAAAATGATTGCTGAAGGGTTTGAGTCCTTGTATCCCATGGAGCGTTTGTCTGTCATGGGGTTGTTTGAGGTGCTTGGCCGTTTACGTGAGTTATTGAACATCCGTAAGCAGTTATTTAAAACCTTATTGGATATCAAGCCTGATGTCTTTATTGGCATTGATGCGCCTGATTTTAACTTAAAGCTTGAGCAAAAGTTTAAAGAACAAGGCATCAAAGCCGTTCACTATGTGAGCCCCAGTGTTTGGGCATGGCGTGAAAAGCGCGTGTTTAAAATCAAGCAGTGCGTTGACTTGGTCATGTGTTTATTCCCCTTTGAAGTGGATTTTTATCACAAGCATGGTGTACCGGCTGTTTGTGTGGGACACACTTTGGCAGATGCCATTGATATGGAACCCGATACACAAGCGGCAAGAGCGGATTTACAGCTGAATAGCGAAGCCCCAGTGGTGGCGTTATTGCCCGGTTCCCGTGAAGGTGAAGTGTCGCGCTTGGGTGAATTGTTTTTACAAACCGCTGAGCGTATTAAACAACATATTCCTCACGTTCAATTTGTGCTGCCTGCGGCTAATGATGAGCGCTTTAAACAGCTGACCAATATGTTGGCTGACCATGAGTCTTTATCGGTTAAATTACTGCATGGTCAAAGCCGTGAAGCCATGGCAAGTTCTGATACCATTCTTATGGCATCTGGTACTGCAGCACTTGAAGGGATGCTATTTAAAAAACCCTTGGTTGTTTCATATAAGCTCTCGGCATTAACGGCTTATATCGTGCGTAAAATGTTAAAGCAGCCTTTTGTCTCGCTGCCTAATTTATTAGCAGGTAAAGCTTTGGTCCCGGAACTTTTACAAGAAGCGGCCACACCAGAAAACCTATCTTCAGCGGTGCTGAATTTCTTACAAAATCAAAGTGCGTCTTCTCATTTAAAAGCGGAATTCACGCAACTGCATAAGCTATTAAAGCGTGATGCTGATGTTGCTGCTGCTCGTGCTGTTTCAGAATTAATCGAAGTAAAATGAACGATATTATTGAGCAAGAACAAATTTTAATTGATCAATGTTTGATCTACTGTGGTGTGGATGAAGCGGGAGCCGGCCCACTGTGTGGTGACGTGGTGGCCGCTGCGGTTATTTTGGACCCAAAGAATCCCATTGCTGAATTAAATGATTCAAAAAAACTAAGCGAAAAAAAGCGCGAAATCCTGTTTCCGATTATTAAGGAAAAAGCATTGGCGTATTGCATTGCACGCTGCAGCGCCCAAGAGATTGATGAGATCAATATACTTAATGCTCGTATGCTGGCCATGAAGCGTGCAATCGATGGCTTAAGTGTGACAGCCAAGCATGCTCTTATTGATGGTAATCGCTTGCCTAAGGATTTAGCCTGTCCTGGTACCGCAATTGTAAAAGGGGACGCATTAGTTGCCGCTATTTCAGCAGCGTCTGTTTTAGCAAAAGTTGAGCGTGACCATGACATGTATGAGCTGGATAAGTTGTATCCTGAGTATGGTTTAGCGAAGCATAAAGGGTATCCAACTAAGGCGCATCTAGAAGCGCTGCAAATACATGGCCCAACGGAAATATATCGTAAGACTTATGGTCCAGTTAAAAAATGGCTCGATGAACAAACCGCTTAAAAGCGGTTTTTTTATGGCTGGGTTTTAGAGGCTTGATCAGTCATGCAGTCGGGTTGCATCACAAAACGATCAGGGTAGACATCCCATGCGGCACCCGTCACAAAATCCACCGGTATGCTAATGAGTCCGGCATCAACAAACAGGCCAAGTAAACTGGTTTTATTGAATCGTGCTTGAGTAATATAGGTTTGCTCACAGCCGCTTTTGCTTACACGTATGGTATGACTGGTGTCACGCCTTAGCATTTTTTGACTATAGCCATTTCCCGCAAACCGGTCATCAATATAGATTTCAGCATCTGGATGGGTTTTGATGCTTACTTGTTGCTCACTACCATTAAATATAGACGCACACCCATACAGAAGGGTGAGTGCGCTAATGGCAATTAATTTAAGGGTATTTTGCATGATCATTCCTGTAGCTGGTATTCCAAGGAAAGACTGGTGAACCAGTGTGAAAACGATTCCTTTTCACCCCGGTTGTCGATGTCGATCTGGTTCAATTGTAAACGCCAAAACCAATTACTGGATGATTGATACAGCGCGCTGAACGCCAACTGGCCTTTTATAAAACCGTCGCTGCTATTATTCGGCTGAACCGTGACGAACGATTCGTCGTTTTCATTAATGGTGGTGAGTGTTTCAAGTTCTGAATAGTCAGTGCTGCCCACTAAAATGCCTGCCCGGCCTTGTAAGATGAAAGCGTTGGTTAGTGGATAGGAAAGCACATGTTGTAGAAAAAATCCCTTTGTTGAAATATCCGCTTCTCGCACGCTAGAGGCAATGACCTTGGACTGACTTGAATCAAAGCTGGTTAATGTTTTGTTAAATGCAATGCTGCCATAACTCATATAACCCACTTCGATGCCGTAATTCGGGTGGAAGCGAAACCCTAGAAAACCTTGCCAAGGAAGGTCGCTATTATCGACACTGGTATAGCTAGGCGTTTCAGTGAACGCACCTAGCGTGCGTATTTCGTCATTAAAGTTTGCCTGGGTCCAAGTATAACCTGAACCAAAACCAATATATTGGGCGGCAGGGTACGCATGGATAGCGCTGGATGTGGTGATAAGTAATAGTAAAAGTAGGCGCATAATATAATTGGTTTTATTTTTGACCATGGTAGCGTGGCTAGAAGGTAAGCTCAATTGCTTTGTGTGTGGTTACTAAGCTTGCTTTTGTTTGCTGGTCTCTTCTTGGTCACAGAAAAAGCGAAGAATGTCTTCTTTTCGTTTCATGGCATCGTCATAGCCGCAGCGGATTAGATCACGGCAAAAACCACGTTCAAACAATAAATAACTTAATACACCTGCGCCACTTTTATGTGTGCTGCCAGAGCCCTTTAAAAAAATACGTAAACTTTTTGGTAACTCCCGCGCATGACGTGCTGCAATGTCATCAATGGACTCACTTGGGTTGATCTCTAAAATTTCCACCGGACGTAAGTTGATTTGCTGGCTTTCCATGATGTCTTCGGGGATTTTACTAATGGTGTTATTGATACGCGTCATGCGTTCCACATCACTTTCCATGCTATCGAGGAAGGCGGCATTGAACATGTGGTTCATTATTTTTGCCATGCTCGGGTATTGTTTCATTTGTTCGCGAGGCTTGCGTTTATGGGCTTGGCCGCTCACACCAATGACTAATATTTTGTCAGCACCGAGATGCAGAGCAGGGCTCATTGGTGCCAGCTGGCGAATAGCCCCATCGCCAAAATATTCACGATTAATTTGTATCGCTGGAAAGACCGCAGGGATGGCCGAAGAGGCCAGTAAATGATCGGCACTGATGCGTGAGCGCAAGCCAATGCGGCGCAAGCGTTGCCAGTTTTTAATGGTTTTATGTCCTTGGTAAAAACTGACAGACTCACCGGATGCATAGCCAGATGCGGTGACGCATAAAGCATGTAAGTCTTGATTGTCGATGGCTTTTTGAATGTTCTCAAATAAGATCATTTTTTTAACCAGTTGACGCAGTGGGCTGTTATCTAAAAGGGAAACCGGCTCACCGGCTTTGTAGCCAAAAAAGGTATTTAAAAAGAAGGTGCTAGACCACTTTAATACACTGATAAAATCACTGCGGAAGATTTGATCACAACTGAAGTTTTTCCAAATGTGCTCAAGGCGTTGAATACCTTGGCGGTAGTGACTGGCATAACTGGCTAAAGCGACCGCATTGATTGCACCGGCACTGGTGCCGCTGATAATTTGAAACGGGTTCGGTTGATCCGGTGGCAGCAGTCTGGCAATGGCCTTGAGTACACCCACTTGATACGCTGCCCGTGCGCCGCCGCCTGAAAGCACCAATCCTATTTTTTTTTCGTCTGTTTTCCGTATCATGGGGCGCTTATCTGTTAGTCCGTGAACACATGCGAATATATGTTATTTGCTTAGTATAGTTCATAATAGCGTAATTTAATGTGAGGCCATTTTATGTTTACCGGAATTGTGCAATGCGCGGTCAAGATCGATCGCATTGAAAAGAAAACGGGTCTATGGACGTTAAGCCTTACCCTGCCTGAAGCTCTGATACCTGGTCTAACCAATGGCGCAAGTGTGGCCTTGAATGGCACATGTCTGACCGTGACGAGTATTACTGACTGCACGGTGACATTTGATGTCATGATGGCCAGTTTGAATCTCACGAACCTTCAGTTTTTACAAGAAGGCACGTTAGTAAATGTTGAACGTGCTGCAAAGTTTGGTGATGACATCGGTGGTCACCAGTTAAGTGGCCATGTGCATAGTGTGGTCAAAGTTGTGGACATTGAGCGCCCTGAAAATAACTGTATCGTGTGGTTTGAACTAACCGATGCCATCAAGCCGTATGTGTTCGATAAAGGTTACATTGGCTTAAATGGTTGCAGTTTAACCATTGCTCAAGTGAAAGAAGATCGCTTTTGTGTATACCTAATTCCCGAAACCTTGAGTGTAACCACCTATCAAGATGTTGCTTTGGGCGACGGTATTAACCTAGAGATTGATAGCCATACCCAGGCGGTTGTTGATACGGTTGAGCGCATGTTGAAACAAAAGAATCTTGTTTAGAGAATGGCTAGCACAAAAAAAACACGCTCATTTGAGCGTGTTTTTTTAATGGCCTGCCTTAAATGGCAGCGCTTAAGCTTGGTTCTTTAAGAATTGAACGATATCGCGAGATTCGTACATCCATTGAACATTGTTGCTTTCATCTGTGATGCGTAAGCATGGCACCGTAGAACGACCACCCCCTTGAATGAGATCTTGGCGGTTGCTTGGGTCTTTTAGCGTGTTCTTTAGCTCCACTTGAACCGGCAGGTTACGCATTTCGCGCAATACCATTTGGCAAAATGGGCATTGGTCATAGTAGTACAGGGCGTAAGACGACATGCGTTCGATTAGCTCCTAAATAGTGAATTAGTAATGTTAGACCAGATTATACTGTTTTTGATCAGTACCTTGGCGAATATTTTTTCCGCCTTTGCCGGCGGTGGCGCTGGCTTGATTCAACTGCCTGTTTTGATTTTTATGGGCCTGCCTTTTTCCATCGCCTTGGCCACACATAAAGTGGCTACGGTGGCTCTTGGCCTAGGCGCCACTATACGCAATGTAAAAGAAGGTCACACCAGTTGGCGATTAAATGTATTTATGCTGGCCTGCGGTATTCCTGGGGTTATCCTGGGGGCGTATGTGATTATTGGTGTGAACGATCGCCACGCAGAAATTGCATTGGGCGTTATGACCCTTGCTTTAAGTGTTTACTCTTTATTGAAACCAAAGTTAGGGCTTGAGCCGCAAGATAAAAACCGCCATACCCTGGGTTGGGTCATTGGTGGGCTTGGGCTGGCTGTGATTGGCTTTGCTAATGGTGCTCTTTCTGCTGGCACAGGGTTATTTGCCACTATGTGGCTAGTGAAGTGGTTTGGCCTTAATTACAAGCAAGCGGTAGGGCACACCTTGATTGCCGTTGGTTTGTTTTGGAATGCCAGTGGCGCCGTGACTATGGGATTACTGGCCACCATTCAATGGGATTGGCTGTTAGCCTTGGTGATGGGGTCATTAGTGGGCGGTTATGTTGGGGCACATTTGGCCATTAAGATGGGCTCTGGCTGGATCAAGCGGGCTTATGAAATCATTACTCTTATTGTGGGCATTAAGCTGATTATCGGTTAAATCCCGCAAGGGGCCTGAAGTTTATATCGGCATATGATAAAGTGCGCGGCGAATTCACTTTCACCTTTAGGGTGAACTTTTGGAAACATTATGAAATTAGATACACCTGCTGAAAAAGTTAGTTATTTGATTGGTCGCCAAGTAGGTGATCAGCTTAAGGGCAGCCAGTTCGAAGGTTTTGCAATCGATGGCGTTTTGAAAGGCATTCAAGATTCAATGGCGAATGCTGAAATGCCATTGTCTCAAGAGCAAATTGAAGAAGCGTATCAAGTGATCCAAGCAGAAATGCAAGAGATTCAAGCGAAAGCCGCTGAAGCCGCCAAACAAGTGGGCGAAGACTTCCTAGCTGAAAACGCTAAGAAAGACGGTGTAATCACTTTAGAAAGTGGTCTTCAGTACGAAGTGATCACTGACGGTTCTGGCGCGCAGCCAACTCGTGAATCGACTGTACGTGTTCATTATCACGGTACATTCATCGATGGCAGCATGTTCGATAGCTCTGTTGAGCGTGGACAGCCAGCTGAATTCCCAGTGGGCGGTGTGATTGCCGGTTGGACTGAAGCTCTTCAGTTAATGAACGAAGGCGCTAAATGGCGTTTATACGTGCCAAGTGACCTAGCTTACGGTCCTCAAGGCAGCCAAGGTGCGATTCCACCACACAGCACGTTAGTATTTGAAGTTGAACTTCTAAACGTACTGTAATTTAGCCGTAAAGGTTAAAAGAACGCAAAAAGCGACTCTTTCGAGTCGCTTTTTGCGTTTATGGGCCTTAACTTTTTAAGCACTCAAGCTGTTGTGAGTACTTTGGAATTGCTGTCGATACATGGCTGGAGACAAGCCAACCCATTTCTTGAACGCATGACGGAAGTTAGCAACATCACTAAAGCCAAGTGCTTCTGCAATATCTTCTGTGCTCATTTGGGAGTTTTGTAAGCAGTTGATGGCGTATTGTCGACGCTGGTTATCCAATAACTTTTGAAAACTAGTACCGGCTTCTGCTAACTGGCGACGAAGGGTGCGCCCGCTGATATTAAATGCATTGGCAATCATGTCAAAGTTAGGGTGATCCGCTAGAGACGTTTTAAGAATCTGTTTGATTTCGTCAACCAAAGCCATGTGCTTAGGTTCAAAATGAAGAGTTATATGTGACTGGTTATGGGCAAATTGCATGGTCAGTCCATCCCGCTCAGCGCTTGCTTGTTGTGATTGGTGAGATAACTTTACTGTGCGGGGCTATAAAGCTCGATTGAAATGAGTTTGCAATAAACACAAGGCACTATGCAAAACCTTTAATGCCAGTATTCATAGGGGTTGGGAGGTGATATTTGGCCAGAATCGTGCACTGTGCAGAATCGCCAAAACAGGGTTTTTAAACAATTTGCACATGTGTTAAAACGCGGAACTGGTCTTTGCTGACGCTATTTTGCGCGATATTCAGAAGGGGACATTCCCTGAATATCTTTGAAGGCACGGTTAAATGAGCTCAGTGTTCGATACCCTACATCTAATGAAATATTTAATACTGGGCTATCAGGCTCTTTGATTAAGCGCTCTGCCGCTTCATGAATCCGCAGCTGATTAATGTAGTCATTAAAATTACGATAACCCAGGGTTTGGTTGATCAGGTTACGTGTTTTGTATTCGGGAAGTTCGAGTGCACTGGCAAGGTCTTTTAACGTTAGGTGCTCAGTGCGATAAAATCCTTGGCTCATGAGCGTATTCAGTTTGTTGGCTTCATGATGTAAGTCCGCTAGCTGAACAGAGGATTGTTTCGGTTTTTGCGTCGGCTCCGGTACGTCAACCGGCTTCACTAGGCCAAATAGAACCCCTTGGTGGGTGTGCAATAGAAAATAGGCGCATAACAGAGTGACCACGCTAATGGATAAATAGGGCAGCCACCGCCCCACAATGTGAGTGTTGGCTGGAATGACCACCAATAACACGCTGATGCCGACGCCGATTAAAACCGCTCCACGTAACTGACGTCGAGACTCCACCAGGTCATCAGACCAACTTGCTACGACTGTCCATAGACCGAGAACAACGATTAGGTACTCACAGTAAGTTGGCCAGGTCCATAAAAAAGATAAAAACAATGGGTCTTGGGTGTCGATAAAGTGGCGAGCAATATTGGGTGCCATAAATGTGTACAGTGCAATAAAGCCAGAAGGGGAGAGAACCCTAGGGCGTTGGGAAAATGCTAGTTGGCATAGTACCCAAAACAGAGCCGGCACCATGGTGTAAAGGTCGGCAGCCAGTTGTGCCCAGATACCATTAAGCTGCGGTTCTAATAAAAAGCAGGCGCCAGCAAAGAGCATGGCCACGAATACTTTAGCAACGACGAGTTGGCCATAATCACGGTAAACCACCATGGCCAATACTGACATTACCCCTAGGGCAAAACCGGAAAGTAATAACAAGCAGGCACCTAAATAATTTTATTATTTTT
>MDTG01202746.1_pt1 | contig 11977 bp, 14 predicted proteins | sample 811421 | NCBI WGS metagenome assembly MDTG01 (sample SAMN05326645, study PRJNA326480) | marine metagenome | isolation source: seawater | place: Pacific Ocean: South East | collected 2011 | reverse complement strand
GAACCCTATAGTGATAAGGAAGATGGCACAACCGGCGAATTGCTCATACCTCCAAAGATGCTCGCAGAGACTATAACGAAGCTTGACGCTTTGGACTTTCAAATTCATTTTCATGCGATCGGAGACGCTGCCATAAGAGCATCGCTGGATGCTATAGAAATAGCTCGATCTATAAATGGCGAGAAAGACAATCGACACCATATCTCTCATATTCAACTCTTTAATCCCGCAGACATCCCAAGATTCGCAGAGCTAAATGTTGCGGCCAACTTTCAGCCTTATTGGGCCTGGGCAGATAAATTCATAACCGAGCTGACAATCCCAAAACTAGGTGAAGAGAGGAGCCAGTGGTTGTACCCGATCAAAAGCCTGCTGGATTCTGGTGCTCTAGTGGTTTTTGGTAGCGATTGGTTTGTCAGCTCTGGTAACCCGCTACTGGGTATTGAGACTGCGATCACTCGAAGAGATCCACTAACCAATGAGAGCGAGCCATTTCTGGATCACCAGCGCATTGGACTAAGTGCGGCGCTAAAGGCCTATACGCTCAACTCGGCATACATAAACTTTATTGAGCATGAAACTGGGTCGATTGAGGTTGGAAAGCGGGCAGACCTTACCGTGCTCGATAAAAACCTTTTTGATCTAAAGTCTTCGGAGATTTCTGAAGCATCTGTTCTGCTTACCCTGATAGACGGCGAGCGGGTATATGGGGAGTGGAGCCTAAAGCCGCTGGGCAAGACTGCTCTGTAAAACCCAAGTTTGCTTCCGACGTATCGCGGCCGTAATCATCACAATCATAACGACAGTTAGCCTCCACCCGGAGCGGGTATCTCGCTGACACTCTGTTGACACCCGTAATTCAGAATAACTGCATCTAGAGGCAACTTAACGCAGGAGGGGAGAGAGTTTCATTTGTGTCGAGGTGGGTTGGCTTGTGTTGTGCCCTATTGAGGGGAACTTAAAATCCCTCGACCGTTGAGGTCGCGTGGGTTCAGGCTCGGCCATGGCCACCACAAAAGGTTTTCAACGCACCGCTGAAGCCAAAGGCTCAGAATATGCCAAGACATTTCGGAAACACATGCTGAAGAAATACGATTACCAGTGGGTAAGATGAAGAGGCTTTGAAATCATTCCTCAAACCCCTGATAAGATCTTTCGGATCTAATGTTTCATACGTTCGGACAACATGAACACGATGAGACAATCAATTTGTAAGCACGAGTTCTGGTTTTTAATCGCTATTGCCTGCGAGCTAACCAGCGCCTATTAAATTACAGGGAATGCTGCATTGCCGAGCATTTCGATCTTGGTTTTATTTGACCGCCAATGTCCGGCTGTCAATGCATCCCACGTGGAAGAGAGACGAACAGGTCGAGGACAAGCGATGAAAATACTGCTGATAATAATCACTTGGGTTTTGGTGATTACTTCCAATGCCGTTGCTCAGGTGGTGGACCATTATTATCTGGACCCGCAAAGTGTAGCCGAGATCTCAAAATTTCGCTCTTGCGCCGGTCACCATTACGGTTACGACCAGACGTTCATAGATCTCGGTCTCTACGAAGTAGAGACTGATCCCACTGAAACCAACAGAAGCATGAAGCACTACTTTTCTCCATTGGGCTCGTTCCGGAAGAGTGGATCGAATAATACGCTAGAGTTACACGCGCCTTTCGATGGCACGATATACCGAGTAAGTGACGAAGGACACGATAGTGGCTACGTCAACAAGCAGGTCTGGATACAGTCCAGCTCTTCTCCCGACATCTTTGCAATTATTTTCCATGTCAATCTGTTGGACGTCTTCCCTAGTTATTGGAACGATTACCCTGCTGAATATTGGTCATACCACGGAGACAACGATACTGATTTCGATCGTCGGACCGTGTCATCCGGTGAGGTAATCGGTTACGCCGATTTGCGTGGCACGATCTCTGACATTGCAATTCTGAGAAAGGTCAGCGATTCGGAATACCACTACATGTCATATTTTGACGAGAGCGTAATGACGGAGCAGGTCTTCGCGACTTATCGGCAATACGGCCTAACTAACAGGGATGACATCATCATATCCAGGGAATACAGGAACTCTCATCCGTTACCGGAAGATTGTTGGGGCAGTCGTAGGGAGGGGGACTGGCTTAGTCTGACAACTACTGACGATGCGGCTGCAGGTGATGTGGTGTTTAGATTGTCGCTGGAGGAGCCTGTTGATGGTGAGGTTCATTCAGGCGTGGGTAATCTCCGGGGTTGGGCCGTGGCATCATCAGGCATTGAAAAACTCGAAATTTTCATAGACGGTGTTTATGAATTTGACGCTCCCTATGGTGCATCGAGAGGAGATGTGGGTAACGCTTTCCCCGATGTGGAGAATTCAACGAATTCGGGGTATTCCCTTTCCTATGCCTACAGCCTGCTCAGCGCTGGGGAACATTCAGTCACGGCGATAGCGCATTCTGAGCTAGGTGCTACAACTCAGGTCACCAATACGTTTACCGTAGTGAAGTTTCCGAGCAGTGACTACATTGCCGGGCAAGATGCCGTCAATTTGAATAGTGCCAGTTGTAGCGTTAGAGATGATGAAATATTACTCATCGACGCACTTGTTGAAGATTTGATTCATGACGTGACACTCAAGTGGCGAACACCGGCACAGGGTTTTGAGATTATAGAGGTGCGATAGAGCCCTATACTGCGGGTTGAAAGGATAGGAGGTACTCCAGTTGTGGCAGAGCTACTGGGCAAGGCGAAGAGAGCCAGTACTGCGACACTGGGATGAATGGAGCTGCAAAAGATGTTCTCACTTTCAAGCCGTCAAAGTTGTCTGGCTTGATGGCGGCGCCCTCGTAATCAAACGTTAATAATTTGTCGAAATGGTTGAGGGTGGTCGTGACCAAATATCATGAGGTTGAGAATACTCCCAAGCAATTGCTTGCCCGCGCCTATGCTCTGAGCGCTAACGACCCTTGCGAGACGTTGAAACTCTATGCTGACTGGGCGGAAACCTACGACCAGACAATGCTCGATGGGCTTGCCTATCGCTCACCCCAGCGGATCGCGACGCTGGCGGCCGTCACTGAGCCGCGTCGGGATGCGCGGGTGCTGGACGTAGGTTGCGGGACCGGTCTGCTCGCGGACAGCTTACGCAGACTGGGTTTCAGCCGAGTCGACGGTCTAGACTACTCCGCTCCCATGCTGGCAGTTGCCCAACGCGAAGGCCGGATCGATGAATCCTTTCTGCGCGATCTGAACCAAAGGCTTGAGATAGGGGCAGAACGTTACGACATGCTGGTCTCGACCGGGACCTTTACCCATGGCCACGTCGGGGCAGGATGCCTTCCTGAACTGCTGGAATTACTTGTCCCCGGGGGGCGTTTGATTTGCACAGTTCATCGCGATGTCTGGGACGAGGGTGGCTTCGGTACTGGTTTGCAATCGTTGACCGATGGCAATGTAGCTACAGTGTGTTCGCGCGAAGCCGACCGCCTGTTCGCAGATGAGGACGAGCCTGCTGGCTGGTATCTGGTGGTGGAAAAATCGTTTTGCTGAATAAACCCCTGATGGATTTGGGCGTCAACCATAGCTATTAAAACGGCAGTTAGCCCTGTTTTTTAGAATTGGCTTCTGATGTGTGTCATTAATATCACTGGCATCAGTATGAGGCACTTGCCTCCCCACGCTTATGACCTTCGCTATCAGCAGTCTGCTTGGCAGGCTAATTGGACAGCGGCGCGATGGATGGCGTAAGAAAGAAATTGCGACCAAAGGTACAGCTCACGCTGAGCGCGCTCGTAGAATTGTCGTTGTTTTAATCTTGGCCAATAGGCTGAGTGAGCGCGGCCGCATTCCGCTCCGAGGCGTAAAAGAGTATCTTATGCTCTTTGGTAGCCAAGCGTGTACCGGGCAGAGGACTATCTATTAAAGTTTCCCTCGGACCCATAGTACATTTTGCATTTGTTTTCTTCATCACGACGTTTGCGATTGGGCTTTTATGGGACTGTTCGCGAAATACAGGCCGCGTGAGTCTTGTCCTAGCGATGGTGATGATGCTCCTGAATGCATTGAGCCCTAATTTCCGGTTCTGACAATAATCCGGCGAGCCAGAGGAAGAATGACGAGATCACTAATTACCATTGCCTCACTGGGTCTCCAGAGCGGGTGTTCATTCACATTACAAGGCCCTGCGTCAGTGGATGTCGATGAGGTGGTGCAGGAGACAGCACTCGAGTCAGAGGTAGGGCCGGACCCATCTCAAAAAGTCGCTGTCCATGGGAATGACGAACATTGATGAGAGCATTGCTTCGCGTAGCATTCGTTTGTGCCTTGGTTGCGCCCTTAGATGCTGTGGCGATGGAGATATTCGTCAAGAATTTAACGGGCAAGACCATCATTTTAGAGGTTGAACCTACAGATAGCATTGCAAGCGTCAAGGCTAAGGTTCAAGAAAAGGAAGGCATAGCGACAGGTCGTCAAGTTCTAATTTTTGCTGGAAAGGAATTAGATGACAAAAGGGCGCTTAGTGACTACAACATTCAAAAAGAAGCGACACTGCATCTGAAGCTCAAGTCTTTCACAGCAGCACCTGTTCCTACTCTGTCTCTCTCTGGGCTATTGTTCCTCATTGCGTTGTTAATGGGTCGCGCACGAAGACATTATCTTTGCCGACCTGAGTTACACTCCTCTACTAAGGCCCCTTAGGAGCTCCCATGAAATTAGTTTTAAGTTGGCTGGCGGTAGTTGTATTTTCTGGAATAGCCGCCTGCGACACTGTTGGTCAGGATCAGGCCGCTGAGCCATGCTCAGCCGCATCGTCGGAGCTCGAATTGGAGGGAGCTAGTTGTGCTTCAGATTCGGTTTCGGTGAGCCCCGGTGGCTACTGCTCTGGTGGAGCTGACGACATCACGTGCTCAATCGACAATAACTTGGATAATTTATGGGAGAACAGTGGTGACTCCGGACAGACCATCAAGGGGGACGTCTTAGCCCTCCCATTTTCTACGCGCGAGTCGAGCGTAGATGGTGGGCGCCTAAGTGTCACGAGTCAGGAGCCCGGTTTCACTGACGGAAGACGTTTCTGGATGTGGATCTCTGAAACGCCTGGTGGCCTGGCCTTACCTGGTGCTCAGTGTTCCCAGTTCATGGCTAGGGCAAGAGGTGGAATGTACTGGACGCAGAACCCGAAGTGGATTGATGGAGAACGCATATGCTTTCTGGGATCTTCCGAAAAAACGCTACACCTCAACTTTACGGCCTGTGAGACTGATGGCGTTGCTTGCGCGGGAGTAATTGCGCCTTATTATGAATTCAGTGTCAGGCGTTCCTATAAGTCCTACTAGCCCCATTTTTCACTGATCAACTTGAAGCGGTCTTCACTTCCCAATATTGGACCGTTACGGTCTTGGCGAGAACGTCAATCTCCCACATAACAAAATTCACGACACCCTGATTAGTCGCATCGGTGAAATAGGAGCAGACTCGCGAGCCGTCGCGGGTAAAGGTGCCCATGTGAGGTGTGCTGATAAGGGTGCCGTCTTCCAGGAATGTTCTGGCCTCACCCTGCAGACGACCGCGAGAGCGATCCTCCCCTATGTAGGAGAGCTCGTGAGACGCAAATACCGTTCCGTAACCCTCAACCTTTCCCTCGAAATCAAGGAAAACCTTGTCTGCGTCTATTGTCATTCTCGAAATAGTCAGAGCGCCTGTGCCGTCTGGGCTGTCCATCATTAAAAGCTCCGGAGTCTGATTGCGGTGCCTCGATAATCTGTGTCAAACACGGTGGTCGTGCCCTACCACTCCTCGACAAAGATCGTCTTGGCTTCTTTTTGGTTCTCTCGGTACAGGACTACTGTAATAACGCAAACGATAAGAAGGAAGGCGACGTCTGCAAGTTGAAACTCGGAATACATAAAAACGTAGGCTGGAGCGAAGAAAAGCGCATAAACGCAGAAGTACAGGAGTGGAGCGACGGATGAGAGGGGCCTTCTGCGCCTGAGATAATTCACCGAAAAGCTGGCGAAACTGGCAAAGGCAGCAGAGCGCACCATATTGAGGTGGAGGTTGGCCTCATTGATCTGAGCTGAGCGAAGTTTCCCCTCGCCCATTAGAACTAGGTCCATTCCGAATAATGGCAGCACCGCCATCACTCCCATGAGGATAGTTAATAGCAGTAACGCTGTATTGAAAATCCGCATATCAGTTGCCTCAGTTCGTCGCTGCGGGCTTGATCACTAGTCTCAGTGTCTTACCCTCTCATACTTGCCGGTTGACTAACAATAGTTGAGTGTTTTCAGTTGACTTCGAGATAGTAGCCGGCTAGCAAGACAGGCGAGGCAAGGAGCCGAATGCCCCTCAAAACCCAGTTTCTGATTGCAATTAATGTCTGAAACGCAGTCCGACACTGACAGCTTTCGAGAAGGTACTGGCGCCAGTCGATGATGAAATTTTCATGGCCTTCCCTGGGATGACGCTTCGTCATTGGTTTTTTTTGTCACCGGGTTTGCACTTTCAAGGGAGCCAAGACATGCACATTGTCACAGTTTACGGGCGACCTTCGGTCACTTCGAGTTTTGGATAGCAAAAGCCTCTACCCAGAGTGTGTTCTCCGTGCTGCCAAGGATCCTAGATATATCGAGTTTCTCGAGTGGGCTGATCGGTACGGCTCCCTCCGAGGAGAATCACTTTACTGAGTCACCACGGGAGGCGGGTTGGTCCATCTTAGGAATAAACCCGTAGCAAGCCTCAATCTAACGAAGAAGAGCAGGTTTTTTGAAGCGGTTTCTTTTTGCCTTGACGTTGGCGGTCATGGAGGCAGCTCGAGCCTTTGCTGACGAGATGGTACATATCGTGATCTCAGAAGACGGCTTGAGTGAGCACCTAGCCTTGAGCGGGGCTATCGCCCGCGTGCCAGACGGCACGGTGATGAGAATTTCGTTCGATTACAATGAATATCATGCTTTGCATCCGTATTTGATTGCCAGTCAATTCTGCGATGATCGCCAATTTCTCAGGTGGGGCGCAGCCCCGCATCCGGCGTTGGGAGAAATTGATCTGGTCTGCATCAGAACCTCTTTGTCAAAATCCGCATCAGCACCTCGACTAGCCTCCGGCAATTGACATTGAGGCCATCGCGGTAATACCGAGCCTTTGAACCAAGTATCACAATACCCATCTAGTTGAGCACTGCTGGTCACACTGGTCCATCATTTCATTCTATGCTACGCAGCAGCAAGCATTCTGAACATTGGGGGCGGGGCGGTGTCGATAAGAGTTTTGTTGGTGTTTTGGCTGGTAGGTCTTCCAGCATGGGCAGAAGACTATGAGCTGCAAGCCACCGTAAAAACCCCTGATATCGCATTTTCGTCCGAGACAGACATCGGTCTCTGGGCCCGCTTTCACTTCGCGATTCACACCTCGGATTTTGACGGCACTCGCGCGTTTTATCGTCTTCTTGGATTCACTGACGGTATCAGTGGGTTCCCGCTCACCAACACTCACGCCATGGCGCGTGCCTTGGGCATGTTTGATCTCTGCCAATATGAACTCGAAAAGGGAGAGGTGCTGTTGTTCCCCGGGGCAGAGAACACCACGGGCATTGACCTGCTGCAGTGGCGCGTGCCATTCAACCCCGAGCCACCCTATGCGACACCCAATCATTTGGGGATGGCCTACGCAACGCTCATGACCGCCGATCTGGCATCGGATTACGAGCTGTTAAAAAAGCAGGGGGTTCAGTTTTTGAGTGAGCCCTATGGCACTCCAGGGAATCGCTTTGTCTTTATGCGTGATCCTGATGGCATCTATTTAAAGCTGGAGGAGCACCCCATACCCAAACTTTCGGGGGCGCGCGGTCAGACAAATATCATGGGCATGCCTTACATTGGCATCAACGTCAGCAACGTTGATGCTTCGGTATCCTTTTATCGACGCTTCGGTTACCACAGCGTGCGATGGATTAATGAACAAACCTTGAGCCCGGAGGAATCCGCGGCGTGGGGCTTCGATCAGCCGGTCACTTACCGTGGCGCTGATGTGGCCATAGGGCGTGGTGATCATCACCGTCTTCGCCTTTTGCAATGGATCGAGCCCTACGATCCCGATCCGGCATACCCGCCTCCGATCAACCATAAGGGCATTAATCGGCTAGCGCTCACCGTACCCGACGTTGAGCGGGCCATGAGCATACTTGAGGCGCAGGGTGTGCCATTCCTCTCTGCCGTGGCGCCCTGTTGCTCGGGTACTGATACGGACACCGGTGGGATCGTTCACGCCATCGACCCTGACGGCGTATTCCTTGAACTCGTAGGCGATCTCGAACCACGGCCGGTCGCGCCGCAACCAGAGTATTGTCCGCCTCTAGAGATTCGGTATCCAGAGTCATCTCTCTAGGCTCGTTGCCTCGGGGGCTGGCAGGTACCTGCACCGGAAGCATCGCCATGTTTAATTCCGCAACGGCTCACAGCCGTATCCCTTGGGAAGACAGAGATACCTGGCAGCCGCACGAGTGGGCAGATTGCACCTTAAAAGAGGGCGCGACACGCAAGCAGTTGATGGAGACGCAAGCGCGATATGGTGAGTTGATGAAGGCCGCGGATTTTGAGGACTGGGGTTCCCATGTGTTTACGCCATATCTTCGTTTTGGGCCCGACCGGCCATACGACTACGTTCAGATGAATCATTGGTATACGTTTGAGCACCGTGGCAAAACGGCATACAGTTGGAGCGCTTTTCTAGAGGCGCAGCCTCAAGTTATGGAAGAGTCCTAGGCTTTGGCGAGCTGCGAGCGCAATCGCAGCTTTGCTGGTCGCATGATGTTCAATAACGTCGATGAGGGTAGGACCCTCAAACGAATCGCACCGGTGCGCGACTGGCGCCGGTGTGGCTGTAGTGCATCAAAATGTCATTTCAATAGACCTCAATCTGCTGTGAGAAGAGGAGTTTTTATGCGGAATCTACTGCTAGCACTGGTGTCATGCGGTTTTTTGAGCCCGGAGCTTATGGCGAGCGAGTGTGTTTCATCAGAATGGGGCCCAAATGACGAGATAGGTGCTGCCAATCGGATTACGCCAAAGCGAACGCTCGCGGCGGCGAAGCTGGTGAAGCAGGGTGCCAGTCATCCACTGGGGATCGTGATTACCCCCGGTATGCCGGCTTATCCGCCGCGCTACACTCAGCTTCAGGTGGTTCAACCTGAGCAGCATTTTCGCACAGACACTACGCAACAATTCGGCTGGAACGCGACAGTAAATGATGATCTGGTGCAAATGTGGTTAGGCACCGGCCCTCAGTTAGATGGCCTGGGTCACCTGGGTGAGGCTGGAGAGTTTTACAACTGCAATCAGGGAAAGGATTTTTCGTCGATAACCGGTCTTACCAAAATGGATATCAGTCAGGTGCCGCCAATGGTGGCCCGTGGTGTCTTGATCGATATGGCGCGATATTTCGGCGTTGACCATCTGGCACCAGCACAACCTTTCTCCAGGTCGGATATCCAGGCGGCAATGTATCAGCAGGGCCTCACTATCGGTGAGGGGGACGTTGTGTTGTTCCATACCGGTTGGACGGACGCCAAACTGAATGCTGACCCTGAACAATGGGTTTCGACGATTCCCGGTATCGACAACGATGCGGCGCGCTTTCTCGCCGGCTTCAAGCCGATGGCGGTAGGCGCTGATACCTGGGGTTTGGGGGCTGTGCCGCCAAAGCCCGGTGACAAAGTGTTTTATGACCACGCTATTCTGCTCAAGGAAAACGGTATCTATATACTGGAGACCATGAACACCGGCCGTCTAGCTAGAGAGGGTGTTGGGGAGTTTATGTTTGTTTTGGGCCAAGCGCGCCTGAAGGGCGCTGTTCAGATGGTGATCAACCCCGTTGCGATGTGGTAGGCCTGTTATTTTGCGCAACAGGCGTTTCGGAGGTCTGCACCGATGACGGCCGCTAACCCATTTCATTTGGCGATTCCGGTGAACGACCTCGACCTTACTCTGGCGTTTTACGAAGACTACCTCGGGTGCTCCCGGGGACGCGAAAGTCGGGATTGGGTGGATCTCAACTTCTTTGGTCATCAATTGGTGCTACACAGAGCAGATGATAGTAAAGGTCGAGGCGCCAAGGGCGCCAACCCCGTGGACGGTGAGCAGGTACCGGTGCCTCACTTTGGCGTGGTGCTCAAGTGGCAGGCTTTTGAGGACCTCATCGAGAGGTTGGTGTGCCAAGACTGCAAGTTTGTGATCGAGCCGACGACACGATTCAAGGGAAGGGCGGGAGAGCAGAAAACCTGCTTTCTAATGGACCCTAGCGGGAATTGCCTCGAATTTAAAAGTTTTCGTAAACCCGACGCATTATTTTCCACTGACGCCGGAACGTATGAGTGAGCATTTGTTGACCTCATCGCACGGTCAGACGTTCCCCGAGTAACGTCGCGTCGGCAAACATCCTAAGGTGAGCGGCCATGATAATATTTCTGGGAGTCCAAGCAGTGTCATTCAACCTATGAATCGAGATGCCATTCTCAATATGCTGCACATGCAGCACCGCATGAACAGCCGGGTGCATGAAGACTGGATTAATCAGCATTTTGAGTGGTACCGGGCGGCATGGATCGAGTGCGGCGAGCTGATGGATCACGTGGGTTATAAGTGGTGGAAGAAGCAAACACCCGACATGGAGCAGGTCCGGCTCGAGGTCGTGGATATCTGGCATTTTGGCTTGTCGGCACTGTTTGAGCCTGACACGGATCTCGAGGCGCTCGCGGGGCAAATCGCCGCTAGTTTTACGAGGCGAGGCGAGGTTACAAAGAATGACGAAAGCCACACGCAGCGCATTCACGCGGCCACGGAGGCGTTGGCGCAGCATGCTCTTCAAACCAAGGGATTTTCCGTAACGCTATTCGCGTCGCTGATGGATGCTTGCGATCTGTCAGCCGACGCGTTGTATCGCCACTACGTTGGTAAAAATGTGCTGAACTTTTTCCGACAGGATCACGGCTATCAGGACGGCACCTATGTCAAACAATGGCAGGGGCGAGAGGATAACGAACACCTCTCAGAGCTACTCGACACACTAGATGCCGCGGCAGCCGGATTCCCCGAGGCAGTCTATAACGCGTTGTCAGCGCGCTACGCCACAGTGACATGAGGTCATTCAAGGACTATTTTTTTCAGACGACTGATGGTCTGCGGCTCTACGCACGCGACTATCCGGGCCCAGACACTAACGCCCCAGCCCTGCTCTGTCTTCATGGCTTGACCAGAAACAGCAAGGACTTTGAGAGCCTTGCTCAAGCCCTGGCGAGCGACTTCCGTGTTGTGGTGCCAGACCAGCGCGGTCGCGGCCTGTCAGATTACGATAAGGATGTATCGCGCTATTCGCTGCTCCAGTATGTGGAGGACATGCATGGGCTCATTATGGATTTGGGTCTGCAGCGGCTGTCGATGGTGGGTACCTCGATGGGTGGGCTGATGACCTTTGCCTTGAATGCGCTGTATCCAGGTCTGATAGAGCGTGCCGTCATCAACGACATTGGTCCTGAGATTGCTCAGGAGGGGCTGGACCGGATTAAGTCCTACGTGGGTGTGGCGGGTCCATTTGGAAATTGGAATGAAGCAACTTCCTATCTCATCTCGATCACCGCTGAAATCTTTCCTGATTGGACTGACGCGCAGTGGTCGGACTTCGCGCGTCAGTGTTACATCGAGCGAGAGGGTCAAATCGTGATCGATTACGACCCTAGGATCGCGACTTCTTTGACGACTCATAGTAGCGATACCGAAGCCGAGACACTTTGGTCGCTGTTTGAGTCAATGGTGTCAGCGCCTTGTCTGCTGATCCGCGGCGAGCTAACTGACCTGCTTTCACCCGAATGTGTTGCCAGAATGCGGAAGATTCACCCCGGCATGGAGGTGCTCAGCGTGCCCAGAGTGGGCCACGCGCCAATGCTCAATGAGCCGGGCGTGACTGAGGCGATCAGACGTTTTCT
>MDTG01419072.1_pt1 | contig 11978 bp, 16 predicted proteins | sample 811421 | NCBI WGS metagenome assembly MDTG01 (sample SAMN05326645, study PRJNA326480) | marine metagenome | isolation source: seawater | place: Pacific Ocean: South East | collected 2011 | reverse complement strand
TTTAGCGGTGGTGATAGCGCTGGTACCCAACGCCACCGACCTGCCGGTGGTGTCTGCGGGTCTGTTGGGCGGGATGCTGCTGACGCCGTGGGCCATTTCGGCCGTGCTGACGTGGTCGATCGTGGTCGTTGCGAGCGTGCTAACCGCGTACGAGCTGGGGGCCTCGCTCTGGTTTGCGCTGATCCCAGTCGTCGTCGTGTCGCTGCTGCTGTCGGTAATTACGTATGGGCTGCACACGAGAAAGGCATTTGACGGCACGAAGCTCAAACTCGACGACCCGGAGGCTGCCATCCCCGCGCCGCGGCGATCTCCGCCAGCCAAGCCACAGCGCGCGAGCAGATCACCGCGTCGACGGGATGCGCTGTCCAGCATGTTTGTCTGAATTCGTATATCGGGGCGCATGGCCTGGGGCAAACACAAAGCACAATGCTCACCGGCCAGGAGGCTCGGCATGCGTTCGCGAGCTTGGTTCACTTCATCGCATTCTGGTTTTTGCTGGGATTCGCATTGGCGGAGGATTCCACGCTCTCGGTGTACAAGCAGCAGTTTTGGTGGGTGCGCGACAAGCTAGCGCTCACCCCCCGCCGGTGGCATTACCAGTGCGTCGACGAGACTGGAAAGCTGAACGCGACCTTGTTGGATTGCGCGGAAAACGACAGGCGGTTCTACGTAAAGAGTAGAATGGAGGGAATTACGCACGTAAACGTGCTGGTACTGGCGTGCCTTTACGTCATGTGGTCGGCGATAGGCCACCTGCTGTCGGTCTTTATGATCAAGAAGCAGCGGCTCATCCGCTGGGTCGACTATTCGGTCACGGCTCCCACCATGCTGGTGGTGCTGAGCGTCTCGTTCGGGGCCGACAGTCTCACGGCCATTGTCATTGCACCGTGTGTCCTGGCGGTGCTCCTGGTGATTGCCGGGATATTGGAGCCCGACTGGTCGGTGGAGTCGGTCCGGCGGTCCAAGGCCGACAGGAACGCCGCAAAGGCAGACGAGGCAACGACTCCACCCGAGGACAAGGCAAAATCCGACGCGGCGGTGACGGCGGGCGTCGAGGCGCTCTCGTACTACCGCCGGGCCACGATCGCGATTCTGTTCTTGGCGTACATACCCGCTATGGTCCCGGTGCTGTACGCGTCGTACGACATTACCGTAGACCACGCGCCCGGCACCGGCACCGCCCCCGACTTTGTGTTTGTGTTCTCGGTCATGCTCGTGGTCCTCTTTTCCAGCTTTGCGGGGCTGTACCTGTGGGACCTGGTGTGGCCAATTTACCCTGACCGCCGGGAACGCGGCTACATCTTCCTCTCTATGGTGTCTAAAACAACGTTGCACCTGTTCTTGGGTTTGGCGGTAATCGGTCAGAGCAACACCGTTGGCGTGGACACGCCGTCGCCGGAAGAGGACGACATGCAAACGTTGACCTACGGAGTGGTCGGCTCCGCGGCGCTGGCGATTGTGCTGGGGTTCATCAGCTACTATTTTAACAGAATATTCGGGTACAGCGACAACGGGGAGACTAAAAACGGGTACAAACTGGTTGCCGTGGACTCGATGTTTATGTGAATCAACATAAATTATTCCGCGCACGTATCGATAAACGAAGATGTGATTGTCCAGCTGCCTTCGCTTCGGATCCGCAACTTTTTGAACACTTTAATGAATTTGCTGCGCGCGCTGCTCGCCACCAAATTATTTCGATCGTCCAGTAAAACATCATACATGGCCGTGTAAAACTTCTCCATTGTAGGTCGCGCGAGTGCATCGGAAGGCTCGCGCGACGGTGCTGCGCTTCCTAACGGCGGAAACTGCACGTCGACGTCCCGGCTTTCCGCGCTCGTCCGTTCGCCCAGCTGCGTTTTGTGGCGAAACACGTTGGCCGCCGCTTTGCTGATCAAAGCCCACAAATGTTGTGCCTCTTCCATCGTTTTGAGGTCTTTAATTTTCCGTTTTAGCCTGGTGTACGTCTTTTGAAATTGCTCGAAATCGCGAGCGTCCTTTTGTTTGTACAAAAAAGCCGCCTGGTATGCAATCTCTGACAGCACCCTGCATGTTTCAACCGGCGATAACCGAAGCTTGTCTGCCTCTCGGAACGCCGGAGTCAACGGCGAGATGGTCGAAACGTCGACACGTTCCCCTGCTGCGCTCATACCTTATGTAATCACTCGACCACGCGACCTTCACATATACACCTTGCATTCAAATTACAGCGCTTCGTGCTGTCGGTAAATCTGAAGGCGGCCTGCGCGACACCGCTCGTAGCTCGCACTAGAGCACGCCACGTCCTCCGGAAGCTGCAGCTGATTGTTGGGTTCCGCGGCCAACGACGGGTGCGTGTGCAACAGCACCCACACAGCGTACAGTCGCCCGTTGCGGGCCGCCACGTGCAACAACGAATCGCCGTTTCTGTTTCGAGCGTGGAGCCACGTGGTATAGTCGCCGTACAGGGGCTTTCCCTCGGTCACTGCCCGGAATAGGTCGTCCATGAGCGTCGGCTGCTCGGGGCGCGCTGCTCTGTATATACGACCCCCGGCTCGCGCGTAAAGGCTGCATGTCGGCGAGCGCCGCAGCGCGGCCCGAGCCGGACTTTTCGGTTCCAACGTGCGGTCCGTACGTTGCGGCCGCGTGCACCAAAGACGGGTACTTCGATGACACCGCAGACTGCTTTTGGTCGACCGCTGCGTGCTGCTGTTGCAGCCCATGCACCGTGTCGCGGGCGTTCGAAGTGCTGCACGGAAACTTCGAGGAGACCTGGACATACAGCGAAAGCCGCTGGTGCGTGCTGTGCCCTCGCACCGTGCTCGGGTGCGTGATGTGCGCCGGGCTCAGCCAGGCGTGGGCGACTGCGTACGTCGCAAGTCACACCGATAACCCAACCACCTGCCAGGAATCCGTAGCCCGCGTTTGCCTAGGGCAGATTTGCTGTTACTCTGCCGCAATGTCCAAACAGCTCCGCCAGTACCAGGCCAGAGCTGACATGACCGCGATGCTGCTGACGTAAAACCGCGCCGGCCCGCTATTTCCGCCGTCGCTGCGCCGGTGCAACACGCGATCATGCTGCTCTCACTTTTTGCCGTAGCCGTTGCGCTGGGATCCGAAGGTACGCCGTGCGCCGTGGTGGCCAGACATCAACTGCTCACCGGCTCGTCGATCGACTGCTGCGAGAGCTGCTCGTTGGGCTGGCTACGCACCTCTTCGTGGATCACCTCGTCGGTAAAAACCATGTCGGTGGACTCGAATTCGGAAATCGTGCAACTTGACGCCAGAGGATCCGGTGACCTCACCCTGCACTCGAGCGACTCCATATTTGACACCCTTGCCACTGCCGATTCGAAGGTGCTAACGCGGCCATGCGGCGAATGCGTCTCGTACGACCACTGCCTGAACCGCGGCGGGCACGTCAACACGTGGCACCGCACCTGCACCCGGCTCTAGTCAGATGGTATCGCGCGCATATATGCGACCCATCCACGTTTGTGTCAATTAAAGTCAACATGCTGGCGGTGGTAGCGTTGCTGGGCGCTGTAGCCTACACCCCAACGACGGTCCCTAACCCGACGGCCGAACCGACCCCCTTCCCGATTATGGAGCCCACAATGGAGCCGGATGGGGCTCCACCAAGCCCGAGCCCCGCTCCCACCTCATCCACGCTGACGTTGTCGCCAACGCCGCCGCCCACCGCGCCTGGGCACAGTTCGTGCGACGCAGCCGAGCGGTGCATAGAGTGTTGGGGGTGGGGAATCAACTTGGAACAAGTGATTGGTCCCGATATTCCAGATTTTCCCGATGGGGTCCTCGCCATTGCGCCAGGCCCGTACTTTGGCAACTGCGCCATCAACGCAACAAATTCCATCGCAAGATGCTGGGGCGCGTCCAAGAGTTGGTTTGATCCGCAGGACGTCAACGTAAATCCAACCACCGTCGGCGCCCTATCGCACGGGGGCAAGCAAGTGTGCGCAATCGAGACGCCTGGCTCAACCCCAAAGTGCTGGGGTCAAAACGCAGACGGAGAGCACCCTCCAACCAACATAGCAATCAAACACATATCGACCAGACACTCCATAACGTGTGTGATTATGCTGTCGGACAACACCGTGCAATGCTACGGACTGTCGCAAGTTTCCGAAACCCCAGACCCCCCTGTGTCCCTTGGGTCGGTCATTGCGGTCGACACCGGAGGCAATTTTGCGTGCGCAATTCGTTCGTCGGACAACACAGTGGTGTGCTGGGGACAAAACGCTCCGGATCCGTCGTCGTTGCCGGCCGCGACGGCTGTAGCAGCAGCTTCGTACGACTGCCACACCGGGTGCCAAAACTACGTGTGCGTCGTCGGCGTGAGTGACTCAAAGGTGTACTGCTCGTTCCAGAACACGTGGCAATCCTCGCTGGGCGAAGTCAACATCTTGACGGCAGGGGTCGAAGGGACGTTTTGCGCCGTAGAAAGCGCCACCAACAACATACGATGCCTGGATTCCCGACAAAATTTTGCGGAGCGCAGCCCACCACCGGGGTTTCAATTGAAGAAAATTACCGATGCGCGCGCGGGCGAGGGGTATGCGTGCGCCATGGGGTCCACAACCCTCTCGACCACAACGACGACCTCATACACAATCACTTCAAACACACTCACAACAAGTACGACCGTGACACCCCCGCCGACGCCACCTCCGCCGCCAAGTTCGTCCAAGAAGGTGCCCGACTACGCAATCGGGATAATCGTGGGTGCGGTGCTGCTGGCCGGCATCGGCCTGTGCGTTGCGCTGCCACGGTACCTCAACAAGGACGAAGCCGACGATGTCACTCAGTCTTTCCTTTAGGCGCCCGGAGGGCGTACCACGTGGCCGCGCTGCCCAACCCAGTAGTCCCGCACATCACCGTGCCCCACTTCAGTGCATCCGAGTATAAAATCTTTTGCGCCTGACTAGGAAACAGCGTCGCCGCGACACACATCAGCGCGATCGTCACCAGCGCCACCCACCCGATACCGAGCCGCCACAGGCGGCGACGGAGCCCTACCGCGTTCTCCTGCGCCGCCTTCAGGTCGGCAGCAAGGTCGTTGGCCCGCATCACCCGTAGCTGCAGCTGGCGCTCGTAGTAATCTTCTAGGTCCTCTGCGAGGCTGCCCTGCGCGTCGCCGGACTTTGCCATTTTGGCCTTGATAATCTTAATGTGCCCCTGGATTTCATCGAAATTGGCCTGGTTGGCGCTATTCATCCCTGCGTGTGGCAACCTGCTCTTGCTGGCCTTGTTGCCGGAGATCGTATATATAAAGCATTGCGTGCACGATGCCCGCGCCGGCCACAATGGTGGCGACGCCCCAACACTGCGTCTGGCACAGGTACGTTAGGGTGAACAGCGCGCTGGCAATCGCCAGAGCTGGCGGAAAGACGCGCGCGCTCAGCAGGGGCCCGGCCACCGCAACAACCAGCGCAATGCTTGGCACCGTGGGGATGTCCACGTCGGGGCACCACGCCGTCTCGCCGATCCGGACGTGCGGCACCACCACCACGGCAAACCCCACCGCCGCTGCAGTGCACACCTCGCCGGCCACCCGCTGCCCCCGGTCTAGGAGCATGCGGTACTTGAACGCCAGCCACAGTACAGCGACCGTGTACAGCGCAATCGCGGTGGGTGACAGCATGGTAGCCCCTAGGACTATAAAATCGCTTTTACGCAGTTATATATCACACACTACAAATATGAACGCGCGTGGACCATGGGACGAGAGCAGTTTGGCGCGCCATCGCACCGTCTCCCGGCTGCAGCAAACAAAACGGCGCTTCGCCGTAAGGCCAAGCCGCTGCCTGCCGGCGGATCCCGTGCAGTGGCCGCGGCTCGTTGAAAAAGAGTACCCGACCGCCGTGGCCGAAGTGGTGCGGAAAATCGGGCGCGCGGTCGGGTTTGTGTGCGAACGGTGTGGCCTCGGCGCCAGTCATGTTGCCTTTGTCTGCGTATGCAGGCAAGCGCACTTCAAGTGCCACGACTGCTCGTTCAAGCCGTGCGGCAACGGAGGGGGGTGGCGACGCATCGGCGTGCCCGTGTGCCCCCCGCGGCGGATTGAAATTATGGTGGACCCCACCACACAGCCGCTGGAGACCATGTGGACCCTGGTGTACGAAGGGTCGACCCCCCATCTGAACGTGCTGCCGGTAGTCCGGCACACCCCGCGCCTCAAGGTGCGCGCGGAGCGCCTGGACTGCCCCGCGGGCAGCTACGACCGGCTGCTCGGCACAGCGGTGCTCGAAGATGCTCGGGACTACCTGGCGCTCCTCCACGTGGGTGCGCGCTCCCACCCCCGAGCGATCAAGGTGTCGGAGGCCGACCGCAAAGCGGCGCTGCTGTTTGCGTGCGTACGTCGCATGAGCGGGGTCACCGTCCCTCCGACGGAGACGCTGGGGATGATGATGATGGACGCCGAGACCGGTGCGGTCGGGGTCACGGTTGTCAAAGTGGACGGCGAATCCTCCGCGGCCTCGGCCAAAGTCGTCGCGGGCACCGTCCTGACGGCAGTCGACGACGAATCGCTGCTTGGCCTAAGCTCGGTCGAGGCCTCGGCGGCGATATTCAAAGCGGCGGCCAGCTCCACGACCGGCACAATCGTGCTGTGGGTGTACCCGTGCACTCAGCACCACCGCGCGGCGCGAATAGAGCCGAGGGTGCCACCCAGCGCCTCAAACTTGGTCGAGGCGTCCGCGCTCAGTCTGTTGCAGCGCGGGCGGGAGGTGGCCGGCAATCGGCTCTGCGTAGTGCTTGTGGCCTGCCCGGCGCTCGTCGAGCCCATCCGCCGCAAAATTACGTCCGACCCTCGGCTGACGCAGTTCGAGCAGTTTGGGTGCCCGCAGCTGCGCATAACGCAGTACAGCGGCACCACGCCCGACGCCGCCGAGCTGGTTCGGCTGGTAGAACTAGACCTGACTTTGACCACTGAGCCCATCTTCTTGTCGCTTGCGAACGCGGCGTGCATCGTGATTACCTACCTCCCGAAGCAACTGGCTCCCGTAGTGCGAGATGCGCTCACCTCCTATCTAAACCAGTAAAGCAGAGATCGGCTGCCCGATTAAGTGCGAGGTTTCAATGCCACTCGCCCATCGTCCCGACCGGGGCGTACGCGGGCCTTTGGGTCCACCGCCCAAGCGCCCAGCCGATCGCCAGCGCCATCGCTAGGCCCACGCTCGACGCGCGGTACACTGCCGCGGGCATCGTTGGCGACGGGTCGCTCGACTCAAACTCGCGAGGGTTGTCGACCTCGGCGTGCGTGATTGGCATCCCCATCACCATCCACCGGTTGGGTTTCACCAGGCAGCCCCGATCGCACGGAAAGTACACATTGAGCTTCTGTGTTCTTTGCGTGACCCACCGAAGCAAACCTGGATGGCTCCATAGCTGGTGCATAGACATAGCATAAACGTCTTTGTCGGCCTTAAACGCGGGCCAAACGGCTTTCGCGGCCTTCATGGTGGGGACGGACCAGAAGATGGTGTGGTTTGCAAAGCGCGCAGCAACCTCCGCGGCATGGACATCGTTGGTTGGTCTAACAAACAGGGAAACACGCTCGGGCGGGACGGAAGCAAACAAAGCCCCTACTGCGGCCAAAGTATCGACATCCGCTACCTTGGGGTGCACCTCTAACGAGCCCATGGTGAGATTGAGGGTGTCCGCCAGCGTGTCGACACCACACGACGCAAGCTCCAAGTCGGTTTTGTCCGCAATCAACCCCGAGCATGGAGTCGTACGATCCACCGTGGAATCGTGCAGCAGAAACGGGGTCCCGTCTTTTGACAGCCGCACGTCCACTTCGACAGGAACCCCGGCCGCCGTTGCGGCCTCCACCGCCGCCACCGTGTTTTCGGGGTGACCGAATCCGTTGCCTCGGTGGGATATAATCGTTGCGATCCGGACCGGCCGGTTGGCCACCGATAGCATAAAATCAAACCACGGCAACACCGCGACAACCCCGGCGGCCACCGCAACTGCCGTCACAATGCGACGCATGCTCAACGCCTAACAAGGCTGCCCGCGTATATACCACCCCGATCCCGTACCAGTAAATTTGGGTTATGCTGCGCGCGATCGGAACGGCAGCCGCCGTGGTGGCGGCCACCACCGCCGGGGTCGCCATCTTGGTCGCGGTGGCCCCGCCCGGCATAGACCACTGCACCGCGCCACCGGGCGAGCTCACGTTGTTGGTGTCGGACACCCATGTGCAGCAGCTGCTGCCGCTGTCCGAGACCAACATGGCCAGGGTTGTCAGGCACGCGCGGAGCCGGTTCCCCCGCATCCAGCGCGCGGTGCTGCTCGGCGATCTGATGCACAACGGCGGCGGGTCATCCGGTCGGAACGTGAGCACGTCGCTGTTTCGAAAGCTGGCGAAGAGAGTCCGGGCGCTAACCGATGGGCTGCCCACCGAGTACGTGCCGGGCAACCACGACCTCGTTGCGGAGTCCACAGCGCGCTGGCTCGACGAGTTTGGATCGCCGGATGCCGTGAAGATGCTGTCGGGCCAGCCAGCGCTACTAAAGTCCAGGGCGTCGACCGAGCTAATCGATGACTGCGAGGTGGTCATGACGCACCAGGCGCCGCATCGACTGTGTAACTCCACCCGGTTGATTGTCCGGGGCCACTGGCACTTTTCGGCAGACTGGACGACCGACGGGGTCCGCACCGTTGTGGTACCGACGCTCAATCCGTACCAAGCCGCAATCAACCATCAGCCCGACAATCCAGGCGGCAGTTGGCCCTCAGGCCAGCAGGGCTTTGCGTTACTCGGCTTCAACCACACGATCGAGGTTTGTGTGGTCAGCTGGACCTCGCCGGCCGCCGGCGCGCTTATCGCGGTGGTGGTGGTGACAGTGGTGGCGACGGGCATCGGGGTCTGGTGGTGGATCCCGTCCAGGTCGTCGTCGCAATACAGCGCCGTGAAACAAGACAGCTTCTACTAGCATCCAGTGACGCGACATTCCCCGCAGTATATGGGCGTGCTCGAGCGGTAATCAGAGCCGGGTAGCATGCACACGGTCACCGTATTCGTCGACGGGCAAGGGAATGCGTCCGCAACGTTTCTGGACGAGCTCCGCGCCGCGTTGGTCGGCCTGGACATCAACCTCATGTGCCCCGTCGTCCCCGGGAAACCAACGGTGACGGCGCTGCTGCGCAGGGCGCAGCACACTGTGACCGAGGCCGACAGCGCGGACAACGACGAGTACGGGCCATCGGACGCGCTGCTGTCGCAGATGGCGAGCGCCGAGCTGCTACAGATGGCGCGACTGACGCTCGCCGCGGTGCAACGAGCGTGGTGCTCCGGGGCGCGCTCAAGCCTCCACCGCATTCGACTCAACCTGTGCACCGAGAGCGAGCTGTTCGTCGCCATGGAGCTAACGCAAAGCGCGGACGTGAGCAACGAATGCAAGACCCTTGTGCGGGAACTTGTTGGCGCTCCGTACGGCTCGGCCCCGCTGCTTCACCTCTACGCAGGGCCCACCGAGCACGGCGAAGCCTACCTGCATGCCGCGACGGAAGCAGGGGTCCGTGCGCGGGTGGTCACGTCAGTAGCGGAGGCCGCCGCGGCCATCCGGGCGTTTCTGGAGCCGCTGTTCCCACGTCGCGTCGACCCGGCCGAATTTCTGTAAGGCTACTGCTACCCGGGCAAACCTCGCTATTTCTCCACGTGCTTTACCGGGATAAATGCCTCGAGACCGCCGCCTGAAAGCCGCCGGCGTCACTGGCTTTAATAAACCCAAGCGTACACCCTCGCATCCCACCAAATCCCACATCGTGGTCGCCAAGCAAAACTCGACGGTAAAGACCATTCGCTTCGGCCAGGCGGGCGTCCGCGGAGCAGGCGCGCACCCGACGTCCGCTCGCGAGAAAAAACGACGAAAGGCCTTTAAGGACCGATTCAAATCTAAAATCCGCAAAGGCCGGCTCAGTGCTGCCTACTGGGCGGACAAGGTCAAGTGGTGATGCTGCCGGCGGTGACAGTTGCGGCAGCGGTGGTCGGGGCGCTGTTCGCGCCGACCCCAAGCTGCGACGCCCCACCGTACGAAGCGGTGAAAGACCTCAATCGGATGTTTGTGGCCGCAACGCACAAAATCCCGGTGCGTTGCCACGCGGGGAACACCAGCGTCGTGACCTTTGGCTCGGACGGACTAGACCTTCGATGCGGCGCGGGCGATGACTGTTTTGCGGTGCTTACCAGCTACATCGCGGGCTCGCCGCACCTGGACCCGGTTGAAGCCATCTCGGCCGTCGGAGCTGCGATCGGGTCGCCTGTGCTCGAGTGCACCAACACCTCCGGTTGCGACCACCCGCGGGCAGCATGCATCCCGACGGCATCGGTGCCGGGCGTGGGTTTTTGCCAACCAAACAGCACCGTGACGGTGGCCAAAGAGGTGTGCTACGCCGGGTTGCACTGCTCCTGCGACGAGCTTATCGCCGCAGCAATTGGATTTGCGGTAGGACTCGGGCTGCAGGTCACGGCAAATACGTTCACCAGCCCGATCGGGTCCGCCGTAGAGATGGTGATGCAGACTACAATAAACGACTTTTATTAAAATACGCTAGTCGTCTAAAAAGTACACGCACACGGCCCCTCCTTCCCGCAGCGTCTCAATCTCCTGCGCGCGTTCGTCGGCTTCCATCCGGTGCAGCGCGGCGATCACGTCGCCGGGGGGTGCCCTGGTCCCGTCTTGTATCGCCTTCCACCTCGCGGGGTGCACAAGGTAAGAGACGTCGGGGCGTCCGTACCGGCGAGCCACCTTCACAATGGACGACTCGGCGGGTGGCACGACGCCGCCGGCGACGTACGGCCGGGCGCACTGCCGCGCCGAATACGAATCATACTTCCACGCGATGCGGGCGTCGGTCACCGGCAGCACGACGCAGTTGCACTGCAACGGAAACTTTGTCTTGTAGTACGAATCTTTGGATCCGTGCAGCGCATTCTCCACGACCAACAGCGGCGTACCACGCGGACGCGGCCGCACAACGGGCAGATGGCTGTGACGGTTGCCCCGAGACCGAGCCGGGGCGCGGGTGGCCCACCGCGGGTCGCCCGTCCGCAGCACCTTCGCGATATCGGGGCTCCCTGCGCTGTGGGGGTACGGCATAGCCAGGTGTGGAGATCTGAGGGTTATGCGCGCAACACTTGCATATGAACTAGTTTTATTATAATTATATTCATGCGCCCAGTCACCGCTGCGCCGCGTGCGCAAACCCGAGCGCTTGCTGCCCCAATGTCAAAAGTGCTTGCTGTAGGCGTTGGATCTGCGTGCGTAGCGTGCCGACGACGCCACTCGATTTAATCAGCTCGTCGTACACCCCCCTGCGCGCGGGGTCCATCGGCAGCGTCTCGAGGAATAGAGGGCTGTTGTCGGCCTTTACGTACCGCATCACGTACACCGACCCTGTGCGCACCCTCCGTCGTTGTAGAATCAGCGTGGGCATATCGACCGACAGCGTCATCGACCGGTCGACGCCTTTCGCGGTCTCGGCCAACAGCTGCTCAATCTCGTCAACCGTCGGGGCCACCATCAGCTGCGCGACCAACACCGGAAGTCGGGCGACCGGAAGCCTGTAGAAGTTCGTCCCCGTTATCGTCGATATGCACAGGGTGCCGTCCATCATGCGCCGAGAAGAAATGCAGGCGCGCACGCCCACTGGTGTAATAGTTGACAGGTTGCGCCAACTATATGTGCGTGCGCATGGCGGTGCAAAGCGATGACGGCCACGATCGCGGTGGTGTCAGGGCTGGTGGGGTGGCTCGCAGGCCTTGCGTGCGGCGGATGGGTGGCTCACCGAAAATACGCGCGCGTCACTCTGCTGCCACAGGCCGACCCCACAATCGGAATGACACTCCTACGCACGGACCGCGTTTCTGGCGGACTAAGCATCGGGCCAACAGAGACTATATTGGAACCAAAAAACTAGGAGAGGGAACGATGACCTGCGAAAGTACCGCGCTGGCGATAGCGCTGCTTGTC
>MDTG01129913.1_pt1 | contig 11978 bp, 13 predicted proteins | sample 811421 | NCBI WGS metagenome assembly MDTG01 (sample SAMN05326645, study PRJNA326480) | marine metagenome | isolation source: seawater | place: Pacific Ocean: South East | collected 2011 | reverse complement strand
TAAACCCATTAAAGCTGCAAAAATCCAAAAAACAGTTTGGGCTTTTGAGGCACTCATTTTTGCAATTCCAAAACTCATATAAAAAACTACTCCTAACGGAGCCAACATAACAATCCAAGCTAGTCCTGATTGATATAGTGACTTACCTAAGTCTGAAAGAATTAGAGGCTCAAAAGAGACCACTGCAAACTTAGCTGTTAAAAGCGCAACAAAACCTGTGAGCACCAATGCTGATGCCATGTAGTTATAGACTTTAAGCATGTAAGAACGTAACCCCTGATCAATGATCGCTTCGGAAGCTGAAGATCTAACAGTTGACGTTTGTTTATTTAAAACCATAGATTTAATATATGAATTTTTATTAACTTTTCAATAGTCAATAATTGCTTTAAAAAAAAGCATAAATTCAAGGATTTTATGAAATTTAAAAAATTAGGCAACACGGATCTAGAAGTAAGCTTAATATGTTTAGGCACTATGACTTGGGGAACTCAAAACTCCGAGAAAGATGCTTTTGAGCAAATGGACTATTCTGTGAGCCAAGGTGTAAATTTTTTCGATACGGCTGAACTTTATTCTGTCCCGCCAAATAAAGAGTCATACGGCAAAACTGAAGTAATGATTGGAAATTGGTTTGAAAAAAATAAAAATAGAGAAAAAATAATATTAGCATCAAAAGTAGCTGGTCCAGGTTGTGATTGGATTAGGAACGGTGAAAATAATTTTAATAAAAAAAATATTGCTAAAGCTATAGAGGGAAGTTTAAAAAGATTAAAAACAGATTATATTGATTTGTATCAATTACATTGGCCAGAACGATCTACCAATTGTTTTGGAAGAAGAGAGTTTGTTTTTAGAGAAAATGAAAGAGAATGGAACAAATTTGAAACTGTTTTAGAAGCATTAGATAAATTTATAAAAAGTGGGAAAATTAGATTTGTTGGAATGTCTAATGAAACACCATACGGGATTTCAAAATATTTAGAGCTATCAAAAAGTAAAAATCTTCCAAGGATGATGTCGGTTCAAAATCCGTATAGCTTAGTTAATCGAACCTATGAAGTTGGTATGTCTGAAATTTCAATAAGAGAAAAATGTGGACTATTAGTGTACTATCCGTTAGCAGCTGGAGCATTGTCAGGTAAATATAGAAATGGACAAATGCCAGATAATTCTAGAATGAAACTGTTTAAAGGATGGGAGAGAATGATTAACCCGTTAGCAATGAAAGCATATGATGAGTATTATAAGTTAGCTAAAGAATATAATTTGACAATGGTTCAACTCGCACAAGCTTTTGTTAATTCTAGGCCTTTTGTAACTAGTAACATTATTGGTGCAACCACAATGGATCAATTAAAAGAAAACATTAAAAGTGTGGAGGTAGAACTTTCTGACGAAATAATAGAAAAGATTAATTTAATACATAACAACAATCCAAATCCCTCACCATGATTCAACGTATTGAAATAGCTAAATTTTAGTATAAAAATAAATAATGCTGATTAAAAAAACTTTTATATTATTTTTATTTTTTGTATTTTGTTTTAGCGCTCATGCCAATTCTCCAAGATCTACGGGAAAGTATAAAAATTGGGAAAGTTTTGTAGTTGAAACAGATAAAGGTAAGATTTGTTTTGCCCAAACAATTCCTACAAAAAGAGCTCCATCATCTATCAAAAGAGAGCAGTCTAAATTATTTGTAACTTTTAGACCTGGTGATGATATTAAAGATGAAGTTAGTCTGACTAGTGGACACAATTATAAATCCTCAACTGTTACAGCTAGCTCAGGAAAAAAAAGATACTCCTTTTTTTCTCAAAAACAGTTTGCGTGGTTATTAGATGATCAAGAAGAAAAAAAATTTATCAAATTAATGAAAAGAGCAACAAATTTAATAATTAAAGCAAGAACGACGAATGGCGCAGAAACGACAGATCATTATTCAATGATGGGTTTTACGAAAGCTTACAATACAGCAAAAAAAACTTGCGGTTAAATGAAAAAAATTGTTTTAGCTTACTCCGGTGGTCTCGATACCTCAATAATTTTAAAATGGTTACAAGAAAACTATAACGCTGAAATTATTGCTTACACTTCTGACATAGGTCAGAAAATGGATAAGAAAAAAATTGTAAGAAATGCAAAAAATTTAGGTGTTAAAACTATAATAATTGAAAATCTAAAAAATACTTTTGTTAAAGATTATGTTTTTCCAATGATAAGAGGACATGCTGTTTATGAAGGTGTATATTTACTTGGCACATCGATAGCTAGACCATTAATTGCAAAAAGACAAATTGCAATTGCAAAAAAATTTAAGGCTTTTGCTGTTTCACATGGTGCTACTGGAAAAGGAAATGATCAAGTGAGATTTGAGTTAGGATATGCTTTTTTTAGTGGGAAAAAAATTAAAGTTATTGCGCCATGGAGATTATGGAAATTACAATCAAGAACAGATTTAATAAATTACGCAAAAAAAAATAAAATTCCTATTCCAAAAGATAAAAAAGGTGCTCCACCTTATTCAATTGATGATAATATTTTTCACACGTCTACTGAAGGTAAAATTCTTGAAAATCCAAAAAATTTTGCACCAGAGTCTATATTTCAAAGAACATTAAGTCCTGAAAAAGCACCAAACAAAAGAACAAATTTAAAAATCACCTTTAAAAACAGTGATCCAGTCGCAATAAACGGAAAAAAACTTAGTCCAGAGAAACTTCTTGAAAAATTAAACATCTTAGCTGGCAAGAACGGCATAGGGAGAGTCGATTTAGTAGAAAATAGATTTATAGGTATTAAGTCAAGAGGTGTTTACGAAACACCAGGCGGTACAATTCTGCAAGTAGCTCATAGAGCAATAGAGTCAGTTACTTTAGATAAAAAAACTGCACACGCAAAAGAGAGGGTCATGTCTGATTATGCGAAATTAATTTATAACGGTTATTGGTACTCAAAAAAGAGAATTAAATTGCAAAAAATAATTGATAAAAAAAGAAATCAAGTAAATGGTGAAATTGTAATGAATTTGTATAAAGGAAATATAACTATTGTATCAAGGAGAACGAAAAATAAGGCTTATTCTCTTAAGAAAGTTTCTTTTGAAGAAAATAAATATTTTAATAGGGCAAAAATAGAAAAATTTATAAATTTTCATTCTAAACAGTTAAATAAATCTTAAAATTCTGGTATTAAATATCATATGAACAATACGATTCGAAATATTCAATTAACAGCAGTGCTATTTGTTTTAGTTTCAACTATTCTCGCATTTTTCTTGGAAGTTAAAGAAATGTACGAAAACAAAAATATTGAATTAGCAGATTTATTACTAATGTTTATTTATATTGAGGTTATTGGACTTGTTAGATCGTATTGGGAAACTAGATCAGTTAGAATTTCTTATCCCTTAGTAATTGCTATTACGGCTTTGGCACGATTTATCATTTTACAAGACAAAGAAAGTGATCCCGCAAATTTGATTTATATCTCTACAGCTATTTTAATTGTAGCATTGGCTACAGTCGTTATTAGATTAAGAAATAGTAAATTTTTAAATTTAGACAAGTCTAAGTCAAACGATCTTTAAAACATTCTAAAGTATTTTTTAATAAGCAAGCTATCGTCATAGGCCCAACCCCACCTGGCACAGGTGTTATTGCTTTAACATTATCTTTAACTTCATTAAAATTTACATCCCCTATAATCTTATCCTCATGTTTATTAATTCCAACATCAATAATAATTGATCCATTTTTGACCCAATCTTTTTTAACTAAATTTGCCTTCCCTGCAGCAGCAACGATTATATCAGCTTTTAAACATTCTTCTTTTAGATTTTTTGTTTTGGAATGAGCTAATGTTACCGTGCAGTTTTCCTTAATTAAAAGCTGAGCCATTGGTTTTCCATTCAAATTGGATCTTCCAATAATAATTGCGTGTTTACCTGATAAATTTTTTTCTATTGTTTTTATCAATATTAAACATCCTAATGGGGTACATGGAACAATACCTTTGTACCCTGATGCTAAATTTCCGACATTAACTGGATTAAATCCATCTACATCTTTGGTGGGATGAATTGCATTAACTATTTTTTCTTTATTAAAATGATCTGGAAGCGGAAGCTGAACTAGTATACCCGACACGTTATCATTATTATTTAATTCATCTATTTTTTTCAAAACTTCATTTTCTTTAACGTTGCTTGAATACTTAATTACTTTTGAAATTATGCCTACCTCTTTTGACTTTTTTTCCTTGTTTCTCACATAAATCTGACTAGGCAAGTGATCTCCAATAAGGATAACATCTAGCTCTGGAGACTTGTTTGTTTTGTTTTTCAAGTCTGCAATTTCCTCTTTTATTTTTTCTCTTAATTTTGCAGCTTCTTTTTTTCCATCAATAATCATATTAAAATATCAGTGGCCTTATATACAATTGCATACATAATTTTACAAACCACAGTGCTAACAAGAGAACAATTGGAGAAATATCTATCTGACCTAAATTAGGTACGTAATTTTTGATTTTATTTAATATAGGACTGGTAGCTCTATATGTAAAATCTAGAATTGCATAAACAAAGCGACTTTGAGTATTCAATATATTAAATACGACTAACCAACTTAAAATTACATGGATTATTACGACCCATTCATAAATTACTAATATTTGAAATATCAAAAAATAAATCGCTTTCATTTTTTTTCCACATAAACCGAGGTGCTAGGGAAAGCAAATGATGCGGCATTTTTTTCTACTATTGATTTTATACTAATAGCTAAAATATCCTTAACTTTCATCCACTCTAGATAATTTTTAGTTTCTGTGAAACAGATTAATCTAATATCAATGGAGCTAGCTGCAAACTGTTCTATTTTTACTGATATAAAAGTGCTACCAGATTTAGAAAAAAGTTCACTTCCGTTTATAAATTCCTCAATTTCTTTTTTAATTTTAGTTAATTGGTCGCTAGTAGTTTTATACTCTAAACCAATTACCCAGTTTATTCTTCTATTGGTTGTTAATGAATTATTAATTACTGCTTTTTCTGCAAATTGAAAATTAGGAATAGTTGCCAAAGATTTATCAAATCTTCTGACAACTGTTGATCGAAAACCAATGTTTTCTACAGTACCTTCAATAACACCTTCTACAAAAATCCAATCACCTACTTTAAATCTTCTCTCAACTAGAACTAATATTCCAGAAATTAAATTTTTAAATAAATCCTGAGCTCCTAATGCTACTGCTACTCCAAATAATCCTAGTCCAGCTATTATTGGACCAATTTTAATTCCCCATAACTCAAGTACAGCGGCTACACCTAAAATAAAAATTAATACTTTAACTGCTTTAATTATCCAATTAATTAAATCTTTAGAAAGTAAATCACCAACTGATTTTATAACAACAGAGAGAGGACCAATAATTTGATGGAATGTCCAAAAAATTAAAATTGTTATTAGTGATCTATTAATAGTATCTACGAAATCTGCTGCATCGGTCTCAATAGTTAAGTAACTAGTTGCAACAAAAAAACCTAATACGATTGGGAAAAATTTTGCAGGTCCCTCCATAGATGAGACGAGTGAATTATCAAATTTATTACTTGTTTTTGAAACATATTTTTCTAAACGTTTGATTACAAACTTTGAAAAAATTCCTCTTAATAAAAGAAAAAAAATAAATATAACTAAAGCCACTATTATTTCAGAAATATTTATACCTGAAATACCTTTTTGCCATACATCAACAAATAAATTTTGAAAATTTTTTAAAATATCCATTGTTTTGCTTTTTACTTTAATTTTTTTAACTCGTCTCCTGGTTCAAATAAGTCTAAATTTTTCCATCCAAACTTTTTAAATACGTCTAATACACTTTTACTTATACACATAACTTTAGAAGCTGTCATTAAAGGATGAAGACCATGATTTTTTGATATTTCTACAAAACTTTGTGCACTACGCACAGAATAAACAAAAATTAGGTCTGGAGGATGTTTGGTTACAATCTTTTTACTTTCTTCATTTAAATCAGTAATTTTTTTTGAAGTATAATTGATAATCTTATCAACTTTAAAACCTTCAAGAATTAATTCGTTACTTAATTCCGTTGTTAAATTATCTCCACAAAAATATGCAAGAGAAGAATTGTTATCTAACTTTTCTGAGTTAACTATTAAATTTTTTAAGGCAATAACTGTGCCACCGGCTGAAAAAGTGTTGGTGAAACCCGATTTTCTTAAAATCTTTTCAGTAATAGAACCCACACAAAAACATAACTTGCTTTTATCTGTATCACGCACATTAAAATTTCTTACAGCATTTGCACTAGTGAATATAAAGGCTTTATATTTTTTTTTATCATTAAAAGAATTTTTTAACGGAGAAATCTTTAATGTTGGAATATGAATAATCTTATGACCTAAGGAAAAAAGTTTGCCCATTAAATCTTCACAATCAATTAAAGGTCTTGTAATTAAAATGTTCATTTGTTTTTAAATTTTGATCCAGCTAACTGTAATAGTTTTTCTCCAACATCATTACCTATATTTTTAGCTTCTGTATATAAACCCTCTTTTTGAAAACTGAAATATTCTGAACCATCATCTGAAAAGAGTTCTGCTCTTAAAAATAATCTTTTATTATTAATTTCTGCTAATGCGCCCACAGCAGTTTCACAATTTCCTCCTATTTTTTTTAACATACTTCTTTCTGCAGTAGCACATAAATTAGATTCTTTATCATTAATTTTGTCTAAGATATTTTTAATAAAAATGTCATTTTTTCTACATTGTACTGCTATTATGCCTTGACCCACTGAAGGTATTATTTCTTTTGAATCTAAAATAAAACTAATCTTATTATTTAAACCTAAGCTTTTAACACCTGCTGCAGCTAAGATTATTGCGTCAAAGTTATTTTTCTCAAGTTTTTCTATTCTTGTATCTACATTGCCTCTAATATTTATAATCTTTATTTTTTTGCTAATCTTTTTTAATTGAAGCTCTCTACGAATTGAACTAGATCCAACAATTGCACCATTTTTAAGTTCTTCAAAATTTTTAATCTTATTACTAATGATAACGTCTCTCGGATCGTTTCTTTTTAAATATGCTCCAATTAACAAATTTGGGTTCTCGTCTGACTCCATATCTTTTAAGGAATGCACGGCAATATCAATTTTATTGTCTATTAAATTCTCCTCTATCTCTTTACAAAATAAATTTTTTCCTCCAATTTCTGACAATTTCTCTCCTTTGAAAATATCTCCAGAGGTTTTAATAATTGTACGCTCTATATCATTTTTACTAATATCATCAGAATTCTTTAATATTAATTCTTCAACTACGGAAACGTAGGCCTTAGATAAGTTGCTTCCTCTAGAACCAATTGTAATTTTTTTCATTATTAATTATATTTAAAATGGTTAGTTTATATTAATCTAAAATAACGCATAAATAATGAAAAAAAAAATTACTTTTTTAGGAATTGAAACAAGCTGTGACGAAACTGCAGCTGCAATTGTAAGAGAAAGTGAAAACGGGAAAGCAGAAATACTATCAAATATTGTTTCTAGCCAAATAAATGAACATAAAAAGTTTGGAGGAGTTGTTCCAGAGTTAGCTGCTAGATCTCATTTAGAAAATATTGAATTTATAATTGATAGAGCCTTAGCAGAGAGCAAAACTTCATTGGAAGAAATAGACGGTGTAGCTGCAACAGCTGGACCTGGATTAATCGTCTGTTTAACAGTTGGTTTGAACATCGGTAAGTCAATAGCAGCTTTTTTAAATAAGCCATTAATTGGAGTTAATCATCTGGAGGGTCATGCTTTAAGTCCAAGTCTTGAAAATGAAATAGATTTTCCATATTTGCTTCTTTTAATTTCTGGAGGACATACACAATACTTAATTGTAAATGACGTTAATAATTATGAACAATTAGGAACAACAATAGACGATGCTTTGGGAGAGGCTTTTGATAAAACAGCGAAAATGCTAAACCTAGGTTATCCAGGAGGTCCAAATGTAGAAAAGTACTCGTTAAAGGGTGATAAAGATTTTTTTAAATTACCTGAGCCTATAATTAACAGAGCTGGATGTAATTTATCTTTTGCAGGATTAAAAACAGCAGTCCTTAGAGAGTCCAAAAAAATTCAAAACAATAAGCAAATGAAATACAACTTGGCAGCTTCTTTTCAAAATACTGTCAATAAAATATTATTAAAAAAAACAGAGGTTGCGATACAAATGTTTAAAGAAAAAACTAATAAAAAAAAAGTAACGCTAATAGTAGCAGGTGGAGTTGCTGCAAATAATTCGATTAGAAAAAATTTATCCAAATTGTATGAAATGCAAAACTGTAATGTTGTTTATCCTAATCTTAAATTTTGTGGTGATAACGCAGCAATGATTGCTTGGGCGGGAATTCAACGATTTAAAAGAAATTTAATCGATAATATCTCAATTTCAGCAAAATCAAGATGGCCGTTAGATAAAAACGCACCTTATATGAAAGGACCAGGATTAAAACTTTAATGCAGTATTGGTTATTAAAATCAGAGCCTGATGTTTGGTCTATAGAAGATCAAAAAAAAACTGGCAAAAAAGGTTGTACCTGGGATGGCGTAAGAAATTATCAAGCAGCAAATAATTTAAAAAAGATGAAAAATAATGATTTATGTTTCTTTTATCATTCCAATATAGGCAAAGAAATAGTGGGCATTGTAAAAGTTATCAAAAGTGCGTTTCTAGATAAAACAGATAAAAAAAAGAAATTTGTTGCTGTTCAGGTTAGGTTTGTGAAAAGATTAAAAAGTCCGGTTACTTTAGAAAAAATTAAAAGAAATAAGGATATTTATCACCTTCCTCTAGTTAAACAAAGCAGATTGTCTGTAATGCAAATAGATTTTAAAAGCTGGAAAATTATAAATAAGATGGGTAATATCAAAAAAAATTTAAAAGGAAAATAAAGTGACTAAAAAAAGAAAAAGAAAGAAAAAAAAATTTAAAAAAAGAAAAAAAAATAGAGCAAAATCTAAAAATAGACTCATAAAAAGAAAAAAAGTTAGAAAATCAAAAAAAATTAAAGTTAGAAAAAAAAGTTCTAAGAAAAGAAAGCTTAAATTTAAAATACCAAGCTTTTCTAGAGACAGCGATGGTAATACGATAATTAAGGTGTCAGAAAATTGGGCCAATCATGCTTATGTAAATGATTCTAAATATAAAAAAAAATACAAATTATCAATTAAAGAAAATGAAAAATTTTGGGCAAAAGAAGGAAAGAGAATATCTTGGATAAAAAAATACTCAAAAATAAAAGATGTTAAATATAGTAAAGAGGACGTAAGAATAAAATGGTACTATGATGGCACTCTTAATGCTTCTGCTAATTGCATTGATAGGCACTTAAAAAAAAATGCGAAGAAAACAGCTATTATTTGGGTAGGTGACGATCCATCAGATTCAAAAAAAATATCTTACAAAGAATTACATCAAAATGTTTGTAAAGTTGCTAATGGTTTAAAAAATATTGGAATCCAAAAGGGAGACAGGGTAACGATATATCTCACAATGATCCCTGAGCTTGCGTACGTTATGTTAGCTTGTGCTAGGATTGGAGCAGTTCACTCAATTATTTTTGGAGGTTTTTCACCAGACTCTATAGCGACCAGAATTAATGACTGCGAGTCCGAGTACCTTATCACAGCAGATGAGGGTATAAGAGGTGGTAAAATAATTCCGTTAAAAAAAATAGCTGATGAAGCACTTACACAATGCCCGGAAGTAAAAAAATGTGTCGTCGTTCAAAGAACTGGTAACCAAGTTGATTGGGATAACGAAAGAGATATTTCTTATAATGATATGATTTCTTCTGCTTCAAACAAATGTGATCCAGAAGAGATGGGTGCTGAAGATCCTTTATTTATTTTATACACTTCAGGCTCAACAGGAAAGCCCAAAGGTGTCTTGCATACTACGGGTGGCTACATGGTTTATGCTTCGATGACACATCAATACATTTTTGATTACAAAAGCAATGATATTTATTGGTGCACTGCTGATATTGGTTGGGTGACAGGTCATAGCTACATAATCTATGGACCTTTAGCGAATGGTGCAACAACGATAATGTTTGAAGGCGTGCCAAATTATCCTGATAGTTCTCGATGGTGGCAAATAGTCGACAAATATAAAGTAAATATTTTCTACACAGCTCCCACGGCTATAAGAGCTTTGATGAGAGAGGGAGATAAACCAGTTAAGAAAACTAGTAGAAAATCACTGAAGCTATTAGGAACTGTAGGTGAGCCAATTAATCCCGAGGCTTGGATGTGGTATTATAAAGTTATAGGAGAATCTAAATGTCCAATCGTAGATACGTGGTGGCAAACTGAAACAGGGGGGATATTAATAGCGCCTCAACCAGGTGCAATAGATTTAAAACCGGGTTCAGCAACTAAACCATTTTATGGAATTAAACCTATATTAGTCGATCAAGATGGAAAAGTTATAAAAGGAGAGGGAAAAGGAAGACTATGCATGGCAAGTTCTTGGCCAGGTCAAATGAGAACTGTTTACGGTGATCATAAACGATTTATAGAAACTTATTTCTCGCAATTCGATGGAAAATATTTTACTGGGGATGGCTGTCGACGCGATAAAGATGGTTACTATTGGATTACAGGGAGAGTTGACGATGTTATAATAGTTTCCGGGCACAATCTTGGAACTGCAGAAATAGAGAGTGCTTTTGTAGCTCATCCTAAAGTGGCAGAAGCTGCTGTAGTTGGTTTTCCACATAGTATAAAGGGTAATGGGCTTTATTGCTATGTTACATTAAATGCTGGAGAGCAGGCCACTGGCGATCTCGAGAGAGACCTTAAACTTTGGGTTAGAAAACAAATTGGCCCAATAGCTACACCTGATGTAATTCAATTTTCACCTGGTCTACCTAAAACAAGGTCAGGTAAAATTATGAGAAGAATTTTAAGAAAGATCGCAGCCAATGAACCTGATAATCTGGGCGACACAACAACTTTGGCGGATCCTAGTGTTGTAGAAAATTTAATTGAAAACAGAAGAAATTCTTAAAAACTAATTCTTTTATAAAATTCTTTTTTAACTATATCCCATTTTAAAATTACCGAATTCAGAACAATTTTTCTATCTAAATCTTTAAGTTCATCAGCCACTGGGGCCCACTTATATAAAGCTAAAGCACTGTCATTAAATGGATGAGACTCATGATGCGTTTTCCAATTAATTTTTTCTAATCTTTGTTTAAATGATTTAGTGCTTTCATTAATAATATCCGAGGGAATATTATTTTGGACTTCTTCCTCTAAAATTTCTTTGAATACATTTTCTGCTTTTGTTAAATCTTGAAAATTAAAGTACACATGTAAATGCGAAAAAATAAAAAGTGTTAAGTCTTGCAATGCGACTGAGTATATATTCCATTTAGCTTTATTGATTGATCCCAAAAAAATTTCATTATCAAAATGTAGCACGTATCTTGATCCCATTCTTGTTTTTAAATATCCATACAGGGTAACTTGCGAAACCCACGCAGATTTATTTTGAATAAATTTTTTCAATTCAGATAAATCCTTGATTTTTTTATGAGGTATTACCGCTTTGAACAAAGCAAATAAATAAATTCTAAAATCCTCAAGCGTAAGCTTTTTGAAGTCTTTAAATGTAAATCTGTATTTTAGGGCCATAATACTACTTTTAGTTGTATAAATAGTTTAAAATAGCGTCTTAATAGCATTTTTTAAAGGTTTAATTCTAGGTGAAAATGGTTATCATTCCAGCAACAAAATAAGAAAAAAGGGGGAAATATGTCGAATAAGGATCGATACTGGGCAAAAACAAGGAATTTGCTTTTTGTAACATTAGCAATTTGGTTTGTTTTTTCCATAGGGATATTTCTTTTCGGAGCACAAATGGAAGCTTCTAG
>MDTG01448285.1_pt1 | contig 11979 bp, 14 predicted proteins | sample 811421 | NCBI WGS metagenome assembly MDTG01 (sample SAMN05326645, study PRJNA326480) | marine metagenome | isolation source: seawater | place: Pacific Ocean: South East | collected 2011 | reverse complement strand
TAATTCCTGTTAAAGATAGTAAGGCACTTGTAAATGGAGTACTTGAACTTAGTAAAAAACCAGAACTTCGGAATCTCATGGGTCAAAATGGAAAAAAATTGGTCAAAGAAAAATTTTCTTTGGAAATTGTTTGTACTCAGTGGCGTAAATTGTATGAGGTATAATTATACTTAATGAATTATAGGTTTCTTAAAAAAAGGATATAACCATATGTGGTCAATTCAATTATTTAAATTAAATTACGACGATAAAGAAGTCAGAGCTGTCTCTAACGTGGTAGCCGGAGGATGGCTTTCTATGGGTGAAAAAATTAGGGAGTTCGAAACCCAGTTTGGTGACTTGCTAGGTCATAAAGCTCATTGTCACGCGGTAGCCAATGGAACTGCAGCTCTTCATATGGCTCTTTTGGCCGTAGATGTTCAAGCAGGTGATGAGGTAATAATTCCAGCGCTGACATTTGTAGCAGACGCGAACGTTGTTAATTTAGTTGGTGCTACTCCTGTATTAGCAGATGCGACCTCTTTAGATGATTGGAATATGTCAGTTGAAAGTATTGAAAAAAAGATTACGGCTAAGACTAAAGCTGTAATAATCGTACATTATGCTGGATATCCTTGTAAGGAAATCGAAGCTATAAGTAAGCTTTGCAAAAGTCGTGGCATTAGTTTAATCGAAGATGTTGCTCATGCTCCTGGCGCATCAGTTAATGATAGATTATGTGGAACTTTCGGTGACGTTGGATGCTTTTCTTTTTTTAGTAATAAAAATCTATCTATTGGTGAGGGAGGAATGGTTTCAACATTAGATTCTAATATCTTAAAAAGATTAGGATATTTACGCTCTCACGGAATGACGACCTTAACCCTAGATAGGCATAAAGGTAGAGCAATTACCTATGATGTTGCTCAACCAGGCTTAAATTATCGTATGGATGAGATGCGAGCTGCAATTGGAATTGTTCAACTAAAAAAATTAAAGTCAGGTAATGCCCTCCGAAAAGAATTAACTGAGCGTTACCGATTGAATTTAAAGGCTTCATCAGTGACTATTCCATACGAAGCTCAGCCCACAAACTGTAAATCGGTATACCATATTTTACCTGTTCTACTCCCTGAGGGGGCTGATCGTGTTGCGATTATTGGCTCTCTAAAAAATGCAGGAATACAGTCAAGTATTCACTATCCACCTTTTTGGAACTTTGCGGCATATGAGGGGCAATTTTCTCCTAGTGATTCACCTGTAACAGCAGATATTTGTCTCAGACAGCTTACACTCCCTCTTTTTCCAACAATGACCAAGAGTGAAGTTGATTGTGTTTGTAAGGCGCTCTTGGAGGCTTTGGCATGAGTGAAGAGATAAGCATTCTAAAATTAATTGGACGAACATCAAAAATTTTTAGTGCTGATATTGATGGATTGTCATCAGATTTATCATCTTTAGTAGAAAATGGTCGCTTTTTAGTAATCGGTGGCGCTGGATCTATTGGACAAGCGGTTACTAAAGAAATTTTTAAACGAAACCCTACAGCGCTTCACGTTGTTGATATTAGTGAAAATAATATGGTTGAGCTAGTCAGGGATATCCGAAGTACCTTAGGATATATTGATGGAGATTTTAGAACTTTTTCCATTGATTGTGGTGGAGAAGAGTTTGAAACTTTAATGGCCTGCGAATCACCTTATGATTTTGTATTTAATCTTTCCGCATTAAAACATGTTAGAAGTGAGAAAGATCCATACACATTAATGCGGATGTTGAAAGTAAATATTTTTAACACAACTAAAACACTTAGGCTCGCTCGTGATACAGGAACTAAGAAGTATTTTTGTGTATCAACTGACAAAGCGGCGAATCCTGTCAACATGATGGGTGCTAGCAAGCGCATTATGGAAATGTTTCTAATGCGCGAAAGCGAAACTATGCCTATTTCAATGGCACGATTTGCAAATGTTGCTTTCTCTGATGGCTCCTTATTACATGGTTTTAATCAGCGCTTTGCAAAACGCCAACCATTTTCAGCTCCTAAAGACGTGCGTCGATATTTCTTAACACCTCAAGAGTCTGGCGAATTATGTCTTCTGTCCGGATTGCTTGGACATAATAGAGAGATATTCTTTCCTAAATTAAGTGAACATCTCCATCTGATAACATTTTCTAATATTGCTGAACGTTACTTAGCTCAAATGGGTTATAAGCCCTTTAGCTGTTCAAATGAAGAGGAAGCTCGTAATCGTGTATCTGAATTAATTGATAAGAAGCAGTGGCCTTGCTATTTTTTTAATAGTGACACGACTGGTGAAAAAGATTTTGAAGAATTCTTTACCGATAAAGAAGAGTTAGATATGAATCGGTTAGAAGGAGTGGGGATTATAAAATATGAAGCAATTTACGATAGTAAAAAATTAGATGATTTTTCCTCTGGTATTGAGGCCTTAAGAAAAAAAGGTACCTGGGATAAACAATCCATTTTAGATTTGTTTTTTGAACTATTGCCTGAGTTTGCGCATAAAGAAACTGGTAAATATCTCGATCAGAGGATGTAATGTTAATTCGCTTTTTTGATATATTACTTTCAGGGATAGCTCTTACTGTTTTATCTCCACTTCTTGTTCCAATCGTTTTATTGCTGAAGCTTACAGGCGAAAGAGAGATTTTTTTCCTACAAGAGCGTGTAGGTAAAAATAGAGAAATATTTAAGCTATATAAATTTGCGACTATGCTTAAAGATAGTCCGAGTATTGGAACTGGAACCATAACTTTAAAAAACGACCCGAGAGTTTTACCTACTGGTAAGTTTTTGAGAAAAACTAAAATTAATGAGTTGCCACAGCTACTAAATGTTTTTCTGGGTCATATGAGTTTGATAGGACCAAGACCTCAAACGCCGAGATGCTTCGATGTTTTTCCAATTTCATCACAGAACATTATTGTTAAGATAAAACCAGGGCTCTCTGGAGTAGGGCCCATAGTATTCCGTGATGAGGAGAATTTACTTGAAGGTCATAGTGGAACTCTTGATTTCTATGACAACATAATTGGGCCTTACAAAGGAGATATTGAAGCTTGGTATGTAGATAACCAAAATATCATAGTTTATTTTTTACTAATGTTTCTTACCATTCTAGTTATTTTTTTCCCTAAATCAGATTTAATTTGGAGGCTATTTAAGACTCTGCCTGCACCTCCAGATGAGCTTAAGATGGATTTAAATTTTCCCAACCAATGAAATTAAATGTTGAGATATGATTAAAAAAAATTTAAACAATAATAGGCTTGTTCGTCTAGCTTTTGGTTGGAACTTCAATAGCTGGTCACATGCCTTGAAAGAATCTAATTTTCAACTTCCAAATAAACTTGATAGTATTTTGGAGATTGGTGCCAGTAGGCATAGCATGGTCTCTCTTATCTTTGATGGACTAGTTAAAGAAATAGTAATCTCATACTATACTGAAGAACAAAAGGAAGGTGTAGAGAGGTATCTGTCTTATGTGCGCAAGAATTATAACTTGAAGTCTAATTACGTATTAGAACAAATAGACGCCAAAAAGGTAGAGGGCTCCTTTGATATCGTTATTATGAAGAGTGTTCTAGGAGGCATTTTTAGAAGAAATAGCAGTACCATTTCGGATGTATCTAGCTTTATCGAAAGTTTTATAAAAAGGGCAATAAAACCGAATGGAATGCTGATATCAATTGATAATGGTAAGTCAATTCTAGAAAACATCTTATCAAGATTTGGAGCACGAAAAAATCATTGGCGTTTTTTTGAAAAGGCTCAATTGAAGAGAGCATCTAGCCAAACCGAATTTGGCGTTATATCCAGTTTTTCTTTTGAAACAAGGCTAGGTTTTGTAGGATATATTGTTGACAATTACGTGATTTATTTTTTAGACTTAATTTTATTTAAATTTTTGCGCAGAAATCCGACAGTAATTGTAAGCATTTTTAAAAATAGTTGATTAATTATTTAATAAATATATTTAGAGGTTGCTGAATTAAATTTGTATATTTTCAGCTTAAATTATTTGATTAAAATAACAAGCATATAATTAATGTAAAATAGCAACCTGATGATTCAATTTAACAATATTAATTCTGAAAGACCTTATCAGATTTTTAAATCTAATTATGATGATGCTTTAAGCAAAGGACAGGAATATATTGAAGCTGCAGCAATTTCTTCCTTTTCAAAAAAATCTAATAAGGTTAATTCTAGATATGTAAATATTAAATTTATTGAGAAAGATCGATTTATATTTTTTAGTAATTATAATTCTCCTAAATCAAACGAGTTTGATGATAATAATCATATAGCAGTATTATTTTTTTGGTCTGCAATAGGTCTGCAAATAAGAATGCAGGGCATCGTCACCAAGACCTCAACTAAATTTAATAAAAACTACTTTAAATCACGTGATATTAGAAAAAATGCTTTAGCAATCAGCTCCTCTCAATCTTCAATTATCGATGGCTATGAACAAGTTCTTAAAAATTACGAAAATGCGATAAAAAGCAAAGACTTATTAGAGTGTCCAGATTATTGGGGTGGCTTTGAGTTCTGTCCTGAATCATTTGAATTCTGGCATGGCAGAGAATTTAGACTTAATTTAAGAGAAAAATATCAAAAAAAGTCTAATAAGAATTGGGAAAAAATTTTTTTACAGCCTTAATATATTTTTAATTCTTTATTAATTTCTGCAATAATCTTATTTCTCTTTTCTAAAGAAATTCCTTCTTTAATTTTTTTTCTTTCTTTTAAAAGTAAATATATCTGTCTATACCACCTTCTGATATATAAAAAGTAATGGTATTGGTAAAATTCTTTGATGGAGAATTCTCTTTTAATATGCTCTTTGCTTACAAATATATTTTTAATTAAATAAATTAACCTTGAATAATCATTCTTTTTTAACATTAAACTAATTTTTCTGTTGAGCACTGGTTGTAAATAAATTTTTTTAATATTTTCATAAACACTAAGGGAAGAATTTTCATCATTTATAATAAATTTGACAAATTTAAACTCATTATCAAGATTAGTTTTATGTGCTAAATTTTCTACTTTTTTTAAATCAATGTTTCGAAATTTTAGGATGATAAAAATTATTAAAATAGCGCCAGGTCCTCCATTAAAATTACCTTTTTTAATGCCATGATATATGTAGTGCAAAAAGAGATCTTCGTTGCATGGGCATATAAAATTTCTTCCAAACACATTCCTTGTGATATTTTTTCTAAGCATCCTTGAAGATAATTTACAGATTTTAGATTTTTCACCCATTATTATTTTGTAATGTATTTCTAGAAAAATATCGGCACCATTTTTCATGATAGGAATATCATAAACATCAGGATCTTCAGTTATCTCAATACTTTGTCTGTAAATACCATCACAAAAGAAGAATTCTAGATCTTGAGCAAGAACTATTACCTCATTTATATCTTTTTCATTAACAAGAAGATCAATATCCTTCATTGGATGAATGTAATTATTTTTAAAATTTAAATTTCCAATGCCTTTCAAAAAGACATGGTTTATCTTTTTTTCTGTTAATCTTCTAGATAATTTTGATGCGAAATCTATTGCCATAAGCGATCTATAGTTTTTAAAACTAGTTGTCTTTATTATCTTGTTGAATGTACTCTCATCAACATTTTTTTTGATGAAGTTTTTTCCAAGAAAGTCGATCAAAAAAGAATCTAGTCTATTTTCAATGCAATACTTTATTGTGTTTCCATGATTTGAAATTTTTCGAAAGTATCTATTGGCATCAGTTCTATTAAGTGTTACCAGTGACCAAATGAATTCTCTTTCATTTCTTTCTTTTAGCATTTAGCAAATTTTATGTTCAAGAAAATCTTTTATAAATTTATTTTCTTTATCCAGTTTCTTTTCTAATTCATATATTGGCACATCCCTTATGAACAATTCTATTTTTTTATATAGATTTTTTTCAGATATCTCACATGAATTTCTAGGAATTGAGCAGAATGAATTAAAAAGTATAGATTTAAATTTCTGAATAGAGTTAATCTCATTAATTTTATTATTATTTGATTTCTTTAGAATAAAGCAAGCTGAAATAGGAATTGCCTCTTTAGTTATCTTTTTATTTAATACATATCCTTTCCTAGATCTAGCATCAGCACTTATCTCAAAACTTCTTATATAATCAACTTCATCTAATAGAAAATTTTTGTCCAGTTTGATAATGGGAGGCCCATGGAAAATTTTAACTTGATCTTCAAAAACAATTCTAGCTATATCTTCAGTAATAAAATTACCATTAGTTAAAAGACTGGCTGCAGTAGATGATTTTCCAGAAGTTGAAGGTCCTATAAACATAACAGCTTTATTTTCAATCATAACTGCGCTTGCATGCATTATAAAATTGTTATTTTGAAATAATGCAAATGCCATAGGATGTGTTAGAAGTTTAAAACCTAAATCATCCTTATTACATAACCCTAGGTTTCTATAATTTATAGTATTATCCTGAATAGAAGTTAACAATAAACTTTTTTTATTAAATGATGCTTTATGCACATTAAGGAAGTCTTTACCTTTAAATTTTAATCCCCTATCTTCTTTGATATAAAAAGGGTTTGAGATATTATTTTTTAGATTTAATGATGGTAGTGGTAAATGAATATCTGAAAATACATCGACACCAAATATATTGTAGGTTTTGTCTATGATGTTGTTGCAGAGAACTCATCAGTTGGCACTAAGCTAGTTTTAGAGTCCCATACAGGATTTAGTCCTTTAATCAAATCTTTAGCATCACCAAGCTCTTTGATTGAAGGCTCTTCCCATTTGTTTTCATTATTCATATAGATGGTCATTGTTAATTTAAAATTCAATTTTACACCTTAAATATTATTATTCAAGATTAATAAGTATTTTATTTATTCATTATCTTGTTACTCTGTATCCAAGATTCAATACAGTTATATGCGACAATTAATGACTTTTGGTCTAAGGTTAATTCCTGTGATTTGCTTAGCTTTTTTAATTTATGTTTATCTAGAAGCTCACATATAGCAGAGTTTGAGTAGATAAGCTTTTCAAAAAGCTCATCTCTCATTAAATCAAAAGAATAAAAAAAATATGGACTTAAATTTGACTTTTTCATGCGTCTATAAACAGATTTTGGTAAATCATTTTTGAGTGCTTCTCTTAAAATATGCCTTGTTTTACCATTTTTTAATTTTTGTGATGCTGGAATCCTTAAGCATAAATTCATCAAATCAATGTCACAAAAAGGATGTCTCTCTTCAACGCCAGAATATGAAAAATCTACATCTAACATCTCAAAATTTCTAGAAAAGCTCGAGCTATTTAATAGATTTTTGTGACCATTTTCAAAGTCATATTTCTTTCTCCTAATCTCTTTTAATGATAATTTTTTATTAATTTTTTTCCTCAGATCCTTAGCTAAAAAAATGCTATTTGGCTCATAATCCCCCATATTTTTGATATTTCTAAAAAAATAGTGAATATTTAATGGTAAATTTTTCATGACCACATAACTTAAGAAAATTCCGATTGAGTTCTGAGGTAACCCTAAGTTTTTTCTTACTTTTCTATTAAGATCAATAGCTTTAAAATATTTAAGACTTGAAAATAACTCTTGTATTAGTTCCATCCCATAAGAAACGGTGACATCACCATCATAACCAGTAAAAAAAGTTCCAATATTATTCCTATTACATGCTTTAATAGTTTCACTCTCTAGATATCTATTGCCATGCAAACAAGGCTCAGGGTATTTTTTTTGATCATTCAATAAATCAGCTATAACATTTTTTCTCGGAATCTCAACAATTAAAGGGTTTATACCACCCATTTTAATAACGTCATTTACATATTTCATTTCATCTGTGGTATTAAAATCCTTTTTTTCAAGTTGTGTAAACTTATAAGATATTGAAAAAATCTCTTTATTTAACTCATCACTTAAATTATTTTTTACTAACAATCTAGTAACCGAGGAAGAATCTAACCCACCGCTAAGCGCTGTACCAATCCTATTATCATTATCAGGTATCATTCTTTTGATTGAACGAGAAAATATATTCCTAAAATTTTCTTCATAATCATAATCATTTTCATAATTTAAATAACCGTCATCATTAGTAAATTCAAAATATTTATGTAATCTATATTCTTGATTTCTAAACTCTAAATAAGAGCCTCTTGGAACTTTGAAAATATTTTTAAAAAATGTTTCTCTATCGTTACTTTGATTCATTAATACAAAATCTCTTATCTGACTATTGGAAAGCGCTGTGTCAATTTTTAGGTATTTAAAGATATGTGATATTTCACTTCCAAACGAAAAATAATTTATATCATGATAAAAATAAAATGGCTTAATGCCTAAATGATCTCTTGCACAAAAAATATAATCATTTGAAATATTCTTTATTACAAATGCATATGGCCCTCTAAGGGCAGATAGAATCTCCTTACCATATTTTAAAAATAGCCTTAGTACGATTTCTGAATCCGAAACTTTTTTTGATTGTTCAAATTTTCTTGCCAGCTCTTCTCTGTTATCAATTCTTCCATCAAAATTTATCACATAGTTATCAATAATAATTAAATTATGTTTTGATAATTGATTTTTATTTCTAACGTTATTTAAATAAAAATTTTTCTTGCTTAATTCTAAAAAACCAAATCCTCTTCGATTTAATGCATTTCTAATAATTGATTTATCAAATCTAGGCAAAGGACTGTCTTTTGAAGAAATTAGACCGCTAAATCCACTCATTTTCTTCTGTAAATTTCAATAAATTTAGTCAAATTGTTTTTTTCATTAATTGGATTTCCATCAATTTCAACCCAAGCATGGGATTCAAAATTTCCATCATTATCCTTTTTAACACCAATAACATATTCAGAGCTAGAATCATCTTTAATGTATGAAAATAGACATAAAGAATTATTAAGGCAAGATTTAATACCTAGTATTTTATTAACTCTTCTTATCATAAGTGATAATTTAAGAGGACAAGCATTAACAAGATTTGATTTTAAAGCTCTAACATCACTAAGAACTCCATAAAAATCATTGATTTTTAACATTTTTTTTATCTTAATGCAGCGGTATATAAGATCTATGTAATTCAATATTAAAGCTCGTAGCTTAAAAAATTTAACTCTTTGGAGTTTTTTAAAAATTTTTTTACAGAGTTATCTATTTGCGTGATATCAGGATACTTTTCTTTTAAGATAGTAACTATTTCATCATAACTATTTGTTTTATTAAGAAGGTCCCAAATCTCCTTACCAGTCTTATTGATTTCAAAGTAAGTTCCAGAATCAAGGTTTAGAATTATTAAGCTATCTTCTATCGAGGTAGAGACGCATTTAGGATTTTTTATTATATTTTTCATATCACTATAATATATCTAATAATCAAATAGTTTATCTTTTTGTAGAGAATATTCTATTGCTATTTTTAATACAAATCTTCCAATAATCATTAAAAAAACACCCATAATCATTAAAATAAAAATTTGTTTATTTATGATAAAAGCAACATAATCATTGTAAGTTAATATATTTCTAGAAATTTCAATAAAATGTTTACCAGGTACTAGATTTGAAATATGTTGAAAAAAATTTGTTAAGCTTTCTACAGGATAGAAAGCACCTCCAAGGATAGTAACCATTAGAGTATTAAGTTGAATAATTGGATTGCCCCTCTTATAGTATATTGTAAGTGCTCCAGCAATTAGTCCAATTCCAATAAGAGAAATCGCGTAGATAAAAATTGGAATAATTAGAAAAAATATAGAACTTAGCTCAGCTTTTGTGTCACTAATCATGAAAAAAGCTATTATGTAGAATATTACATATTTAAATATAGTTCTTATAATTGGTAGTATTGTTGAACCAATACACAAATAGAAAAATGTATTCCTATCATCTAATAGCTCTTCTATCATGCCACTTGTTTGGTAAAAAGTTATATTCATAGGGATAGAATTAGCACAGACCACTGATAACTCAATTGCAATAAGGCCTGCAAGAAAAAACATAAAGAGATTGTTATCATATCTCTCTGTAATTGCTAAGCTTGAGAAAGAAAACGATTTATCAAATTGTAAAAATATAATCAAATAAAAAAATACAGAAAAAAAAGAAACCACCAGGTTGAATTTATACTTTTTTGTTATTAATAAATCTTTAAACAAAACAATTTTTATTATTGAAATAAATTGATTAATCATTTGCATAAAATGAGCTCGCCTTTTTGAAGTAAAAACTGTTTATTAAAATGGTCTGAGAGGTAATTATCCTCATTATGGCTTACCCAGATAATTGTTTGATCTAAATTAATAATTTTTTCATAAAGTTTAGCTTTAATATTTATATCTAAGGAATTAACAATCTCATCAAATAAAAAAAGCTTAGGTTTATAGAGCAAGCCTCTTATAAGAATTAATTTTTTAATTTCCCCGTCACTCATCGACGAAACATAAAAATTCTTTTTATCTAAAATTTCAAACTCTCTCATCAGATTCAGGATTTCTTCATCAAGGTTTTTGTATGTAATATTTTTAATCAAACAAAAGAATTTTAAGTTTTGAAAAGCTGTAATATTTAAAAAAAACGACCTAGTATTTTGAGAGAAAATTTTTATTTCGCCTTTCTTAATACCCTTATATTTAATTTGACCAGAGTCATAATGCAAATTACCTTTAATTAACCTTAATAATGATGTTTTACCAGAACCATTTGAACCTTTTATTCTTATGAAATCATTCTTTTCAATATTTAAATTTATATCCTTAAATATCGTTTTGGGAATGCCATTTTTAGTTTGCTTCTTAAAAGTTTTAGTGATATTTTTTAATATAATCATATTTAACAAATTCTATATCTATGAAACAATCATACTCAATCCAAAAAATATGCAAAAGTCCAGAAATATTTGTCGTTGAAGACTTTCTCAATTCTCAAGAATGTGAAACCATTATATACAAATATCAAAAATATCTAACTAACTCAATGACAACTGGAGGAAAAAAATTTATCAATACAAAAGCCAGGACAAGCCAATCATGTTTTATAGATAATAACGATTTTTTAAACACGATTAGAGACAAGATTTGCCAAATTCATAATTGGGAAACTGATAAAACAGAAAAATTTCAATTTGCACTTTATGACAAAGGTGATTTTTATGGAGCTCATTATGATGCTTTTGATATAAGAAATACATCAAGCTTGAGCCGCTCAATAAGAGACTCTGGTCAAAGGTTAATTACAAATATAATATACTTAAATTCTACCTTAGATGGTGGGGATACATGTTTTCCAAGATTAGATCTTTCGATTAAGCCAAAAGCTGGCAATCTTTTAACATTTCAAAATTGTATTGAAGGAACAAATTTTTTGAATCCATATTCTATTCACGAATCTAGAAAAGTGCTTGAAGGAAAAAAATGGATCTTGTCATTATGGCTAAGAGAGTACTAATTAACAAATGTGATTTTGTTGAATAAATTTGAAAAATTTGATTAATAGTTTAGAATTTGCAATCTATTTAACTCATTAAATTAAAAAAAGGCATTAATCATAGCTATAAAAAAAAACACTACCCCAATAAATAATTATATTAAAGCAGAAACTGTAATGTTGATTGGAGTTGATGGCGAGAAGCATGGCTTTATTTCTTTATCTGACGCGCTTGATAGAGCTAAAAGTTCAGAACTAGACTTGGTACAAGTTTCACCAAAAAATGTAGACCCAGTTGTCTGTAAGCTTATGGATTATGGAAAGCATATATTTGCTAAGAAAAAAAGCATCTCATCCTCCAAGGGCAAGGTCAAAAGAACTTCTTTAAAAGAAATAAAGTTCAGACCATCTACCGATACTGGTGATTACAATATTAAATTAAAAAAGATAAAAAGCTTTATTCTTGATGGAGATAAGACTAAAATAAGCGTCCGATTTAGAGG
>MDTG01413778.1_pt1 | contig 11979 bp, 11 predicted proteins | sample 811421 | NCBI WGS metagenome assembly MDTG01 (sample SAMN05326645, study PRJNA326480) | marine metagenome | isolation source: seawater | place: Pacific Ocean: South East | collected 2011 | reverse complement strand
TTTAATTGATGCAGAATTAAATAATGGGTCAAAAGATTATGACTCTGAATTTATTAGAAAACATGTAGAAAAATTAACTTTTTAAATTTTCGTACTCTTTAGTTATAAAATAATAAATTTGATAATCAAGATTTTGTGGTCTTAACTTTAAATTTAATTTCAATTTATTTTGAATATCATTATCCCCATTAAATAATTGGTTAAAAGGTTTTTTTATCATTTTTCTTCTTTGGTTAAAAAAAACTCTAGTTATATTTTCAAGATTCTTGGGATCTTTAAAATTTAAAAAATTTTTTTTTTGGTTTAAAAAAAAGTATTGAACTATCTACTTTTGGTTTTGGGTTAAAACAAGAGGGCTTTATATCACAAATTTTAGTTACATCTAATTTCCAATTAGCTATAACAGACAATCTACCATAATTTGAAGTATTTGGTTTAGCTATTATTCTATTAGCCACTTCTTTTTGAAACATCAATATCAGATAAGTAAACCAAAAATCATTTTTTTCTAAATTTAAAATCCATTTACATAAAATCTCTGTAGAAATATTATAAGGAAGGTTACCAAATACTAAAAGTTTATCATTTGTAATTTTTTTTTCATCAATCTTAAGTATATCTTTATTAAATATAACTAATTTATCTTTAAATTTTTTTTCTAAATTAAATGCCAATAAATTATCTTTTTCAACAACAAAAATTTTTTTTGGCTTCTGACTTAATATTGAAGATGTTAAATTTCCAGTACCTGGACCTACCTCAAGAATAGTTTCATTTTCAATTTTTTTAATTGAAGTAATTTTTTCAATAGTATTTTTATCTATTAAAAAGTTCTGGCCTAAACTTTTTTTTGCTTTTTTCACTTTATCTTTTGTAGAAAGTTAATTGCATTTAAAAGGCTTTGAGGATTTGATAAATTTTTACCTAGCATGTTTTGATTTGGGCCATGATCAGGGGACACTCTAATAAAAGGCAAACCCAAAGTAATATTCACTGCATCGTATTCAAATAGTGTTTTCATTGGGGTGAGAACTTGGTCGTGATACATTCCAATGATTATATCAAATTTAGTTCTATTTTTTTTTAAAAAAATAGTATCAGCTGCATAAGGTCCAGATATTTTTAAACCAATATTTGAAAGATATTTAATTGTTGGTCCTATTATTTTTTCATCTTCGTTAAAATTTTCAACACTTTCACAATGAGGGTTTAAACCTGTAACAGCTATTTTTGGTTTAAAACCTATAAATTTTTTGTAAAAATCATTTATTAAAATTATTTTTTCTTTAATAAGTGTTTTATCTAATTTTTTTGATACCTGCTTCAAAGGTAAATGCGTTGTGATCGGAGAAACAGAGAATTTTCGATTATAAATTAACATCGCAAATTTTTTTTTATTTGATTTTTTTGCAAGATATTCAGTTATTCCTAAATATTTCTTTTCCAAAAAATTTTTTTTTGATATTGGCCCATTTATCAATTTATTAGAAACTCCTTTTTTTATTAGAGTAATTGCTGATTTGAAACAATTCTCAATATACTTATTTGATTTTTTAGAAATTTTTTGAAATGCTTTTTTTTGACTATATTCTATGTCTATCAAATTAATTGTTTTATTATTTAACTTATATTTTTTTATTTTGGTTTCATCTAAAAGTCTTATTTTCTTATTAAAATTTAATTTTTTCATTTGTAAGTTCAATAATTTATAGGATGCAATTAAAACTAATGGTTTTTTAATCTTTTTTTTTTTATAAACTTTAAATAAAATTTCTAAAAAAATACTATTAGGCTCACCAGCAACAAGTAAAATTGGTTTAGAGTTCATTTATAAAAATATCCTTTTTTGCTTTATTGAAAAATAAGTTTGAATATTGATTTAGTTGTTGATTAGTTTTTATTCTTATAACTTTTTGAAGCTCTTCCTCTAGATTCACGTCTTTATCAGTCTCTTTGATCTCATTTATCTTAAGAATGAGAAATCCACTAGGTATTTTAATTGGTGTTGTATAATTGTTAATATTTAAATCTAATATTTTCATTAATATATCTTTATTTATAGAGTTTTCACTTATCCACCCTAATTTACCCCCAACATTTGCAGTATCTGAAATACTGAAAATTAATGCGGTATTTTCAAAACCTTTTTCACTAATCGACTGCTTAATTATTTCAAACTTTTCTTGTAAATTTTCTCCTGTATCCAAGTTGAAAACAATTTCAGACAAAAGATATTCATTTTGTTTATTATCTTTTAGGATATCTCCTTTAATATTTTCTATATCAATTTTCAAATTATCTTTATATTTAGCATAAATGAGCTGATTCCAAAAAGATTCTATTTCAATTCTTTTTCTTAACATTTCAATATTTAAATCATATTGAATCAAATATTTTGAAAGTTGTTCTATTTCATTAATTCCTATTGATGAAAAATTTGAAATTAAAATCCGTTTAAATTCTGAGTCATTTAATTCAATTTTCTCAATTATTTTTTTAATGGTGATTTCTTTAATTCTAATTCTAATTAATGAATTTTTAGCAATCTCTAACATTTTTTCTTTTTCAAGGTCTTTAAATGATGGATTAATAGCGTTTAGATATTTCATTTCATTTTGGATATCGATAGAAGTTATTATCTTATTATTTACTTTGAAAAGTATTTTGTTTTCAATTGCATAAATTAGAGTTGAAAAGAAATAGATACATAATAAAAAAATAAAAAGTTTAATTTTCATAGTTAAAAAAAATCATTATTGATCTATTTTTTGTTCAAACCTTGTCAGCGGACTTAAGGTAATTGAGAATATTAAATTTTCTGAAGGTTTAAGATCTCGATCTTCATAATAAGTTTTGTTATACTTAATACCTGCTACTAAACAATCATTTTTGTACTCGTAAATAAAATTATAATACTCTGTTAAGTTAATTTTTCTGTTTCTTCTTGTATTAAAAGATAAAAAGTTTTGATCATTAAATTTAAGAGTTGTTTTATTCTCTAAGGTATTGGTATCTCCTATAGGATTATTCTCTTCTACAAAATTGAAAGTTGTTTTTAAGTTTTTATAGCTCAAAGAAGCATTTAATGAATTATATACAAGAGTGTTTAAATCATTATCCATTATAAAATCATAAGATAACTGAGTAAAATTTAAATAATTGCTCGTAATTTTTCCAAAAAAATTAGAATTTTCATCGCTGATCGCACTTGAATTAGGGATAAATTCCTCTTTTTTATCCCTGTAAACAGTAGCAATTTTTGCTTCAAAAAATTTATTTATGTCAGAAATACTCGTTTTTTTGTAATCAAGACCTAAGGTTAATGACTTACCTTCTTCAAATGAATCATCTAAAGCAAGCCTATTAATATCAAATATTCCATCTACGTTTATAGATCTGTCATTTGAACTATAATCCTTCATGTCCCCAGGATTAAATCTAATAGAAGCTTTTGGAGTGAGGTAATTTGTGCTGTAATTTGATTGTTTAATGAGTGGTAAACTAGAATTAAACTCAAAGATACTCATTAGTTCCATTTGAGGACTTGACTTAAATTTTTCATCATTTTTGGCAACTGTATTTAAATTTTTTAGATAAATATTATAGCCACTTTTAAAACCATTATTTGATAATAAATCTAGACTAGTATAATTAAGATTATTTATTACCTTAGTCTTAAGATTATTAGTGTTAGTTAAATCATTACTTCCTGTTGATGAAAAATTAATAAAACCATTTTTATAATCATTGAATATATCTCTATCAAATTCATAATAAGGTAAAATAAATTGATATCTATCTGAACTTGATAGGTTTAAATTTTCAAAAGATTGGAAACCAGTAGTGAAATTATAATTTTCATTATTTAGGATAAATTTTGCTTCTGAAGTTAATAAATCATAATCTGACGGGGATACTTTACTTTTAAATATATTCCCATCAAATATTTTTAAGTAAGTATCATTTGAAACTTTTTTTAATGATAAGTAAAAATTACTATTAGTAAAATTATTCCAATTAAGATCAGCCTCAAAATTTGCAAATAAATGGCTTATACTATTTTTTTTCTTTTCTAGCGAGGACTGATAACCATCAATATATGCAAAATCTACAATTAGGGATGAGTTTTTATTTTTTTGTCTATACTCATTTTGAAACATTTTTACATCACTATCAAAAATAATTGGTCTAAAAGTAAAATCTTTATTTTCTGATATAACTTTATAGTAAGGTACACTGAAAGATGAACCTAAAATATTTGATGTATTTAATTGAGGTTTCAATAAACCTGACTGCCTTTTTACAGTAGGATCTGGATGGAAAAATTTTGGAAAATATAAAACTGGAATATTGTAAATTTTTAATAGCGCACCTTCATATATTAATTGTTTCTTATTTTTATCATGTTTTATTTCTTTTGCAGTTATTATCCATGGTGGGCATCCATCATCATTTTTGCAGCTTGTAAATACACCTTTGTTTATACTTGTAACTTTATTTTTACTTACAGCAGAAACACCTTTTAAACGTGGATCATTATCTAAGTTATCAAATATATCTTTTCTTAGTTTAACTTCTATATTTTTAGCAATAAAACTTTTATCTTTAAGATTAAACATTCCATTTTTAAGATATAGTTTATCATTAAAAGGTTGATTATAATTTAAGTTAACTAAAATATCCTGTCCTTTTAAAATTTCTTTATCTAATAAAAAATTAAATTTACCAAACTCATAAAGAGTTTGACTTTCATTATCAATTATTGTTGTTGTAAATTTTGAATTTAAAATTTTTTCACTTCTTAAAAAAATAATATTTTCTGAACTAAAACTATATTTTGAATAGACTTCACTTTTTGTTTTTCCATTAGTTGAAATAACTTCCTCATTTTTGTTATAATTTACTTCCTCTGTGTAAATCTTATAATCATTAATTTCATCTTCAATTATAACATTTCCGTTAGCATTTAGAGTATTCTTAATTTTATCATACTCAAATTTATCAGCACTAATTATAATACCATCATTGGTAGAAATTTTTCCTCTTTTTGATCCTATTATTTTATTTCCATTTTCTAAAATATCAATTTCAGAGACATTAAAATTGAACTGATCATCAGCTTTAATATTACTAATAATCAAAAAATTAAATAAAATTATAATAAAAAGAGATTTTAAATTATTTTTCATTGTACTTTCTAATTAATATTAAATTTATTAAAGTTAGTAATATTAAGGGTATTAATATTGAGCTTATTAAATTTATTTTTTCAGTTTTTCCCAGAACACTAAAAAAATTAAAAAAATAATAGATTAATACTGAAAAAAATAAGCCTATAGAAATTTTAATAATTGAGCTTTTGAAATGTTTTGTATTCAACATAATTATGCTAGAAAATATGGTCATTAACACTAAGTATAGTGGAAAAGTAACGATTTTTATCAATTGTATATCTATTTCTATAATTGAATAATTTAAAGATTTGTAGTTTTTTCTCAACTCGACAAGCTCTAAAAAAGAGAGAGATGATAAATTTGAAAATAAGTTCTGAATTATTTGATAATTAAAATTTGTCTGAATCTTATAATTTTCAATATTCTTTTTTTCGTTGTTTTTAAATATTTCTGCATCCAATATTACCCACTCTTTGTTCGTAACATCAATTTTAGAACTTACAATATTTTCTATGATCTCAAAATCCTGATCAAATATTGAAATATATGAATTTATTAATTGGTTTTGTTCAATCTTAGCTGAATTAATTATTAATGTTTTTTCATTAATCACGTCTTTGATCCATAAACCATTTTTTGTGATTACAGCTAAATATTTACTATCTTTTGTATAATTAGTTTTAAGATCTAAATAAAAATTTTTTAAGTTAGATGATAGATTGTAAAAAAGAGATATTATAAATAAGCCTAAAATTAAACTAAGAGTACTTACAATTAACAAAATTTTAGAGTTTTTAAGACCAGAATATTTAAAGATACTTAATTCATTATTGTTAAAGAGAGTTATGAAAAATAATTGAGTAGAGATAAGAAAAATAAATGGAAACATCTCAAATATTAAGTTAGGTGAATTTAGAAGAGATAGGTAAATTGGAAAAAAAAATACCAACTTCTATCTCTTTAAAAAAATCTAATTCACTTAATAAATTTAAGATAAAGATCAAACTAAACATAATTGCTGATACATAAAAAAAAGAATTTAAAAATATTTTACTTAAAAATTTAATGTAGGTTCTCATTTTTCTCCTTCAAAGAATTTAAGCTAACAAAAAATATTAAATAAATTAAGATAATAACTATTATAGGGATCATAAAGATTTTGATATTTTCAAAAATACTATTTTCTATAAACCTAAGTGTCATCTCTGAAATAATTATGGTAAATAATCCAAACAAAAATATTGATATTCTGTAATTAAGATAATTAATGTTTTCTTTAGATTTTAAAATTAAAAATAGAATAACCAACATTAAAATCGGTAAATAGAATGGTATAATAAATCTTTTATAAAGTTCTTTTATCACATTATTTAAATTTTGAGGTAAGCAATTTTCGATAACAATATCTTTAGTATCTATCTTTAAAAATTCTAAATTATTTAATCGCATATAACATTTTATTAATTTATCAGTCGAAACCTCCTGCGTTTTAATATAGGTGGTAGTATTAGTTTCTAAATTTTGGAGATTAAAATCCGATTTTGAAAACTTAAAGTTTGTTATCTTATTATTAACAACATTAATTGTTTCCCCTTCATATAAAGTGAGAAATTGATTTTTTTTCTTCTTAATAAATTTTCCCTTTTTAGCATAGGTAATTTGAAAATTATTTTTATTTTCTTTGTCTTCTTTCTTTAAATAGATATTGTTAAGATTTCCCTTATTGTCTTTTTCATCACTATAAATAGTAATACCCCTAATTGTATCATTGAATTTTTTCTGTTTTATAAAACTTTCAATAAAATCTACCGATGAAGTTCTTAGAAATGATCTAGCCAAATCTTGTGTTTTTGGAACGATAAAACCAGCAAGAATAATTTGGATTAAAGCCAATATGATTGAAAATTTAAATAGAAAATTTATTAGTTGAATTTTCCTTACACCAAAATTCCAAAAAATGATTAATTCATTATTTAGCTCATATTTAGTAATTACATAAAAAAAACTAAAAAAAAATACGAAAGGTAAAACCTTACTTACAATCTTAGGAAAATTTAATAGAGAAAAATTTATATAAACAAGATAGTCACGACCATCTTCTATCATGATGTCTAAAAAATTTACTGCCTGAAATACCCATATGATTATACTTGCACTAAATAAAGTAATCAGAAAAAAGGTTAAACAATCAAATAATAATTTTCTAAATAATATTTTTTTCATTGAAATCTTGCAAAATTGCACATATATATTTTCAACTAATAGTTTACAATTAATATACAACCTAAAGTACATATTTATTAAAAATGTCAATAAAAATTAGCTTTAAAAAGAACATTAGCCCTAAAGTGGTCAAAAATTACGTTCTTTTTTGTGATGAAAATTTCAAAATAAATGGTCTGAGTGGCTTACCATTAAAAGATCAATCTTTAGAAATTAATAAAGTAATAAATATCGACAAATCAGATAAGAAAGATTTTTTAATTTTCAATATCAGGTCAACTCAAAAAATTATTTTAGTAAAGATAAAAAAAAAAAATTTGACAGTAGATAATGAAAAGATAGGTGCAAAGTTTTTTGATTTTGTAAAAAATAATTCAATTTTTGATCTTTTCTTATTTAACAATAATATCAAAGAAACAAAAAAAAATAATATCAATTTTTTAGATGAGTTTTTACATGGAGTCCAACTTAAATCCTATGTTTTCAGAAAATATAAATCAAAAAAAGATAAAGAAGTTTTTCAAATTAATATATCTGGTGACAATAAGTCTTTAGTTTATAATAAAGATAGAAGATTTAACTCTTTAATTGAGGGAATTAATCTGACAAAGGATCTAGTATCAGAACCTGGAAATGTTTTGCATCCAGATGAATACTCAAAAAGATTAAAACAATTAAAAAAATATGGTCTCAAAGTTGTAGTTTACGATGAAAAAAAATTAAAAAGACTTGGTATGAATGCTTTATTAGGAGTTGGACAAGGGAGCATCAGAGGTTCATATTTAGTTACATTAGAATGGAAAGGATCAAATAAGAAAAATAAACCTTTAGCTTTTGTTGGCAAGGGTGTTTGCTTTGATACTGGTGGAATTTCTTTAAAGCCTGCAAAGTTTATGGAAGATATGACTTATGATATGGCAGGATCAGCTGTAGTAGTTGGTTTGATGAAAAATTTAGCTTTACGAAAAGCAAAAGTAAATGCAGTTGGTGTTGTAGGGCTTGTTGAAAATATGCCTGGAGGAAATGCTCAAAGACCTGGTGATATAGTTAAATCTTATAGTGGAAAAACTATAGAGATTTTAAATACAGACGCGGAAGGAAGGTTAGTCTTAGCTGATGCATTATCATTTACTGAAAAGAAATTTAACCCTTGTATGATTGTTGATTTAGCAACATTGACTGGTGCAATAATTGTATCACTGGGATCAGAATATGCTGGTCTTTTCTCTAATAATGATGACCTGTCAAAACAATTATATGAATCAGGTTTAAAGGTAGACGAAAAAGTATGGAGAATGCCACTTAATAAAAATTACGATAAACTTATAAATTCTAAAAATGCAGATATGCAAAACATAAATTATGTTGGAGGTGCAGGATCAACAACTGCAGCTCAATTTTTGCAGAGATTTATTTTAAATAAAACTCCATGGGCTCACTTAGATATAGCTGGTATGGCATTCTCAAAATATGGTGGTGCATTAAACTCTTGGGGTGCAACAGGTTTTGGAGTGAGATTATTAAATAAACTTATAGAGGATTATTATGAGTAATTTAGAGCAAACTTTATCAATTATCAAACCTGATGCAGTTGAAAGAAATCTAGATAATGAAATCAAGGAAATGTTTAGGAATAATGGTTTTAAAATTTTAAATGAAAAAAAAATTAAAATTGAAAAGTCTGAGGCTGAACAATTTTATAAAGTCCATGAAACTAAACCATTTTACAATGATTTGTGTGCTTATCTATCTTCAGGTCCAATTGTGGTGATGATACTTGAGAAAGAAAATAGTGTTTTAGCTAATCGTAAATTAATGGGTGCAACAAATCCGAAAGATGCAGACGAGGGGACAATTAGAAAGAAATATGGTATTTCAATAGATAAAAATTCAGTTCATGGATCTGATAGTATTGAAAACGCAAAAATTGAAATTGAATTTTTCTTTAAAGATTAAATAATAATTTCTTAATAGCCTTAGGATATAAGATATGTTCTTGTTTCAAAATCTTTCTTTTTAAGCTTTTTGTGGTGTCTTTTTTACTTATTCTAACTTTTTTCTGTAAAATTATTTTTCCCGAATCTAAATTCGAATTTACAAGATGAACTGTACAACCTGAAAATTTTTCATTATTCTTAATAACCCTTTCATGTGTATTTAAACCTTTGTATTTTGGTAATAAGGAAGGATGAATATTCAAAATTTTACCTTTAAATTTTTTAATAAATTTTTTAGACAAGATTTTCATAAAACCTGCCAAACAAATCAATTTAATTTTTTTATTTTTTAAATTTTTAAGTATTTTATTTTCAGCAATGTCTTTTTTTGTAAAAGAAAAAACTTTAGAGGGAATATTATATTTTTTTGAATACTTTAATCCTCCAGCTTTCTTATTATTTGATATTATAAGATTTATTTCAATTTTTGATTTTTTTATTAATGAAAATTTTATTAAATTTTTTAGATTACTTCCATTTCCAGAAATAAATATTGCTGTTTTAAGTTTCTTAGTACCAATTGATTTTATCATTGAGTTTGACTTTACTAGAACCACTTATTACTTTTCCAATAACATAAGGTTTATATTCCTTAGAAAAATAAGTTTGAACTTTTTTTAAATATTTTGAGTCAATTATTAAACAAAAACCAACCCCACAATTAAAAGTCTTAAGCATCTCTTTATCTGAAATATGATTTTTTTTTAACCATTTAAATATTTTTAATGTATTAATCTTTTTTAAATCAATTGAGGCACAAAATTTATTTGGCATAATTCTTTGAATATTATCAGCAATACCACCTCCTGTTATATTTGCACAACCATTTAAAAGATTTTTATTTATTAACCTTAGTACTTCATTAACATATATTTTTGTTGGCTTGATTAATTCATTTTTTAAAAATAAATTTCTTTTAATATTTATGCCTTTTTTATAGATTAAATTTCTTACTAATGAATAACCATTTGAATGTAATCCACTTGATGGAACTGCTAAAATAAGATTATTTTTTTTTATCTTATTTTTTTTTAGTATTTTATGTTCATCAACTATTCCTACAGCAAAACCTGCTATATCAAATTTATTTTTTTCATATGTTCCTGGCATTTCTGCAGTTTCTCCTCCTACCAATTCACAATTTGAAATCTTACATCCTTTTAAAATTCCTTTTATTATTGATTTAAGTTTACTTAAATTAATTTTATTAATTGAAATATAATCTAAAAAAAATAATGGCTTTGCCCCTTGGACTATTAAGTCGTTTACGCTCATTGCAACTAAGTCGATACCAATAGTATCAAATTTATTTAATTCGTTAGCTATTTCAATTTTTGTCCCCACACCATCTGTGCAAGCTACTATTTTTGGATTCTTTAAATTTTTTGGAATATTGGAAATTGAGCCAAAACCACCAATATTTTTTAACTTTTTTTTGCCTTTTTTATTTGCTGATGTGTTTATAATGTATTTTATAAATTTATCACTAGCGTTTATATCAACGCCACTTTTTTTATATGTAAATAAGTTTTTATTCATTACTATAAAGCATGATTAATAAAAAAAAAAATAATTTAAAAAACTTATATATTTTTTTTATATTTCTATCTCTAAATATATTTTTTTTTTCCACAGAAAAAATAGAGGCAAAATCTTTTGATATTGAAAATATTGACATATCAAGACCATTCGAAATAAATTTTAATAAAAATGAGGTAATCAACGAGGGTTTTGAAAAAGCTTTTTTTGAATTGATTTCAATCATTGTTAAATCATCTGACAAAAAAAAAATAAACAAGATAAAATTGAATGAAATTAAGGGGATGATTGAGTCTTTTTCAATAAAAGAAGAAAAATTTGTTGATGAAGTTTACTTTGTAAACTTAGGTGTCTCTTTTAATAAAAAAAAAATTTTCAATTATTTAGAGCAAAATAATATTTTTCCATCAATACCAATAACCAAAAAATTTTTATTTATACCAATTATAATTGATGAGAGTAAAAAAGATTTATTAATATTTGAAAACAATATTGTATTTGATAAATGGAACCAAGATTTAAAAAATAAACATTTAATAGAGTATATTTTACCAACTGAAGATTTAGAAGATTTAAATAAAATCAAAAAAAATTATGAAAATATAGAAAAATATGATTTTAAAGAGATAATTTCTAAATATAACTTAAATCACTCAATAATAGCTTTAATTTTTAAAAATGAAAAAGGGATAAGAGTGTTATCAAGGATATCAAATGGAGATAATGTCATTTTAAAAAATCAATCTTTTGCAAAAAAATACATATCTAATGATGAACAAATCAACGAATTAATTGACGATCTAAAGTTAATGTATGATGACTATTGGAAGCAAGTAAATCAAATTAACACTTCTATCAAATTTCCATTAAATATAAAAATTGAAAATAAAAATAAAAACAAAATTTCAAAATTTGAAAAAAATTTAGATGAAATTGATTTGATTTACGATTTTTATATTACTAAATTCAATAAAGATTATACTTTCTATCAAATAATATTTAATGGAGCACCAAATATTTTTCTAAAAACAATGAAAGAAAAAAAC
>MDTG01168531.1_pt1 | contig 11979 bp, 8 predicted proteins | sample 811421 | NCBI WGS metagenome assembly MDTG01 (sample SAMN05326645, study PRJNA326480) | marine metagenome | isolation source: seawater | place: Pacific Ocean: South East | collected 2011 | reverse complement strand
TGAATTTAGGTGCAGGATCCCCAGTGATAGCTCGAAATGAATCTGAAGCACTTGACGACATAGATAAAAGAAATCCCGAATTAGTTATTTTGAATTCAAATGAATCAGAATCAATGAAGTCAATGAGCTTGGCTTCTAAAATTAGAGATAATCATAGTAACCCAATACTTTTTTTGACACCTGATACAGGATCAGAGGCTTTTGTTGAATTAAATCTTGAGGGGTCGAATCATTATCTTACAAAGCCTTTTAAAGGAAATGATTTAAAGAGTGCGATTGAATTAGCAGTTTCAAATTTGGAATATAAAGAAAATTATATTAGTCATGAAAAGCAGTTTCTAAATGCTATTAAATCTATGTCTGACGGACTCATTTCGACAGATATTGTAGGGAATGTGACATATATGAACCCTGTTGCAGAAGCCCTTACAGGGTGGACGTTAGCGGAAGCAAGAAGAATGGTTCTCCAAGACGTCTTCCCAATAACGAATAGTTCTGGTAAAGAGTCCCATGTTGAAATCGCTAGTGGAATTCAAATTAACCCATCGCTAGAGAAGTTTTTTCTTAATGATAAGTTTGGTAGAAAAATTCCAATCCAAAATAGTGCATCGCCACTCAAAGATCAAAAAGGCTCGTTAGTAGGATTAGTTGTGGTTTTTCGTCAACCCAATGATTTAAGGTACGGTGATAATAAAAATGACAGCGAAGCTGAGTCTATCAAAAAGATTGTTGATGGTTTAGCAGGACCATTGTTTTTGGTGGATGAATTCTGGATTTTAAAATTCACAAATATTCCTACATTAGATTTTTTTAAATCAAGAAATGACCGATTAATAGGCGAAAATTTATGGGATTTAGCTCCTTCTAGTATATCTAATGATGATGTGGATAAGGCAAAATCTGCTATGACTAATCGTAATGAATTCAAGTTTGATTTTTTTGATGACCGGGTAGGAGGTTGGTATGAATTAAGTGGTTATCCTTATGGTGATGGTATGATGATGCGAATATCAGATGTAACAACTAGAATTCAAGAGTCTCAGACTGCGCTCCGAATGGAAAGGTTGGAGAGCCTTAGTTTAATGGCTAGAGGTTTTGCTCATGATTTTAATAATTTATTAACTGTTATTTTAGGTAATCTTTCTTTGGCTAACGTTAAGCTTCCAAAAAGCGCTGAAGGATTTGATGAAGTTGAGAACGCCTTATCAGGAACTATTCGCGCACAAAATAGAATTCAACAGTTGTTAACTTTTGCTAAGGGAGGTGCGCCCATAAAAAAACATATAGACTTAAGTGAAATAGTTCATGAGATAAGCAACGAAATCGATAAAATTAAAAATATTAATTACAGTTTTGATCTGCCTAAAGCCATATGGATAGTCGATGCTGACCCTAGTCAGTTTAGGCGTGTTGTGGAAAATCTTCTTAGGAATGCTGAACAAGCAATGCCTGAAGGTGGTGATATTTCAATTACTCTTAGTAATTTGGATCTTGAATCCGATTTGAGTAAGAGTATTAAACGAACTTTAGAACTTAATGCGTCATGCCATTATGTTTTAATGAAAGTATCAGATAATGGTAAGGGAGTTAATGAAAGTGAAAAATTAAAAATTTTTGAGCCCTACTACACGACAAAGAGTGATGCAAACGCCACTGGAATTGGGCTTACAGTTTGCCAATCTATAATTCAAGCTCATGAGGGAAGTATTATAGTTGAATCTTCTGCTGGGAAAGGTACGTCAGTCTACGTTGCATTACCGGCATTAATCAATACCAGAGAATCTGATTTCAAGGATATAAGTAATGAGATTAATGAAAAAGCTATCGAGATTTTGATACTAGAAGATGATTCGTTAATTAGGCAGCTGCTTGTAGCAAATCTTGAAAAGGAAGGTTACACTGTTTCTCAAACTGAAGAGGGTGGAGAGGCTGTCGATGTTTATATAGAAAAATTTGAATCAGGTAAGTCTTTTGATTTAGTGATTATGGATTTATCAATCCCTAATGGAATGGGAGGGGCTGATGCAATTAAAAAGATACGTGAAGTTGACCCTAATGTTGTCGCAATTGTTTCTAGTGGCTATTCAGATGATCCAGTGATGTCGGATCCTAAATCTTACGGTTTTGATGCCGTTTTGCCAAAGCCTTATAATCCTCATGAGTTGAACTTACTGGTCAAAAAAACACTTAAATAATTTATGAAATCATTCATTTTTTTGACGGTATTTTGCATTTTAAATTTAGATCTCAAATCCGAAACGGTGCAGATTTGGCAAGGTTTAGAAGCAGGAAAAGGAGCAGAAGATGTCTCGCTAACAATTCATCTTCCGACAACAAAGTCTATCACAACACCGGCTGTAGTTATTTGTCCGGGAGGTGGTTATGGTACCTGTGTAATGAGTTATGAAGGTAATGAAGTGGGGGAGTGGTTTTCTAAGAGAGGTTTTGCGGCATTCGTTCTTAAGTATAGAGTGTCTCCACACAGACATCCTTTGCCGAAGAATGATGTGCAGCAAGCAATAAAGTATGTTAGACAAAATTGCAAAAAATTTAAAGTTAATCCTGAAAAGTTAGGAGTGATGGGTTTCTCTGCTGGTGGGCACCTAGCTGCTACTGCAGGCACTCAGTTCACTAGTCTTTTAGATAGACCAAACTTCATGATTCTAGCTTATCCAGTTATTTCTATGAGAAAAGGAATTACTCATGTTGGGTCTAGAATTAATCTTTTGGGATCTAATCCAAATAAAAAAATAGTAGATGCCATGTCTCTTGAAACACAAGTTGGCAGTAAGACTCCGACTACATTCATTTTTCATACGAATGAGGATAGTGTCGTACCTGCGGAAAATGCGTTGGCATTTGTTTCCTCTTTGAGGAAGAATAGAGTGCCCTGTGAATTTCACCTTTTTCAAAAAGGTAATCATGGTGTGGGGCTCGGTCGCCAAGGCAATAAAAAATGGTCTTTGCTTCTTGAAGATTGGTTGAGAAGATTAAGATATATAGAAAATTGAAAATTTAGAACTAATATTATGAAAACATCAAAAAATTTATTTATTGTTTTTATCTGTATAATAATAATTTCCTGTAACTCTATTGAAAAAGTTCCAGTTGTTCCAGAATCTCAACAAAGAGGTTTTGATGATATCAAACCAACTATTCCTATTACTGAGCCTCAAGATGGTTCTATTATAGTTAAGCCACAGGTCACAGGTCAAGTGGGTGCAAAATTAAATAATAATCTGGAAGTGTTTGGTGCTGCTGAACGCGAGGTCGTTAGACGTCAACAGGTATCAAAAGAAGCTGACGATGATTTAAATAATGCCATCAAAGATATTAATTCAGGAGATTTAGACGCCGCTCGTTTAAAATTAAAAAAGGCTGTAGGAAAATACTCAAGATAAGGTTAATAATTTCAGCCCTTAAACTTGATGTAATGATTAAGTTTGTGGCATTTGGTGAATTGAGTTATTAATTTCTCCCTCGAATTCTTCACCTTTTGAGTTTTTCAGTTTATAACGAATTGACATCCCCCAAGTAGGTTTTAATTCGGGGATCACTAAGCGTACGATTCTTCCTTCTTTAGAAAGCATAACTTCTTTCACTTTAAGTAAACGTTCGTTGTAATGCTTTGAACCGTAGTTTCTTGTTCTCTTAAGGTCCCAAACCTTAATTTGATATGATTTCAATTCTATGGCTTGGTTCTTATCAAGCTCACTTGTGAATTCAAGTTCAACGCCATCCTTTGTGGCTTTTAATACAGTCGGTAGATTGGGGGCGATTTGGGTATGACGAATTCTATAAAAACCTCCATCACCTCTTTTGCTTCCAGCCCAAGCAAACATACCAGTCGCGTAAAGCTGACCGTTCTCTGGATGAAATCTTCCTCGCATTAAACCTGTTGGAAAATCCAATCCAATCGATATCATGCCTCCTTGAGCTTGCCCTTTAAATTTTTCATGAGGCACTAAGAAAATCTTTCCAGTACCATAGCTAAGATTTAATAGCTTGCCATTAAGTGCTCCCCATTTAGCCTTTTCCGGTACCCACATCAGCTCACCTGGGCTCCTATCAAAACTATTAGTTATCCAACATAGAGGTTGTTCCATTGCTGAGTCACTATTGTCAGTGACATCATGATAGCCAAACATGTTTCCATAGAAACCACCTTTTTTAACGTAGTTTATTCGATTTTTGGGATTCCAGTGTCCTTCTTGATCTGTTACTATGAACGTACCGTCAGGGTTCAAGCATACCCCATTAGCAGCTCTGAAACCATTTGCAATAATTTCGGATTCCTTACCATTAGCACTGACCTTTATTAAGGTTCCATGATGCGGGACAAGTGCAGTTTTTGCATGTCTAGCTGATTTTGCGTAGTAGAAATTTCCTTGGCTGTCAGTTTGAAGACCCATAGCAAATTCATGAAAATGTTCAGTGACTTGATGGTCGTTGTTAAAGCTTTCAACGTAATCGATTTCGTTGTCACCATTCAGGTCATGAAGTCTAGCAATTTGGTCTCTACATGTAATGTATATTGAACCATCTACAATTTTCACTCCGAGCGGCTGGAATAGGCCAGTTGCTATTCTTTGCCAACGATGTTTGCCAAATGTATTTTTTATACCATCCACAATGAAAACATCTCCTAGCCATGTCGCAACTGCAGCTTTATTGCCGTCCGGGAAAAAATCAAATCCCCCGAGTCTCATCCAAGAGTTCCATGGATTATTTGTTGGTAGTTTTATCTCATCGACTTCGAAAGCGGCATTTTTTTCTCCATTACTTCCTTCGGTAGTTACGATATCTGGCCACCTTTGAATACTTCCTTCAGTTAAAGGGTTAAGTGCAATGGGAAGGCCGCTACCAACTAGGTGTTTATTAAGCTCACTTTGATTTAATTTTGAAATAAGAACCTTGACGTTTAATTTGTCTTTGGTGATTGGAATATTAAGAGTGTGAAAGCCATTATCTTTTTTGTCTATTGTTATTTCATTGTTACCTTTAATAGCAACAGATGTACCTGAAGGTGCAATTCTTATTCTGATAGGTTCTTTTGATGAGTTGACCTCAATGGTTCTTGTAATGATTATTTTATCTCCGATAGTTTCGTATCCGGGGAGCTCATGGACCATAGTATCACCAACGGTATATTTGATTATTGCTCTACCTCCATGCAAGTAAGTTCCTTTGTAATGAGTCCATTCTTTAGGTAAAGGCCCATAGGGTTTGCCGTCTCTACCAAGGAACCTAGGGTCTTTGAAACTACCATTTTTGGGATTAGCTATCCCAGGTCCAACGGGGTTTTCAAAAACTTTTAATCCGACTAATGATGCGTGGCTTCCATGAGATTGATCAAAAGCGATCCCTCGCCAGTCGATGTAACCTTCGCCAGTCCATGCAGCAGCAACTCTCATTGTGTCATGATCATAAAGAATCCATTTATTTCCTTTTGCGATGCCACCAGGCCCTTCGTCGAGTCTTATTGCAATCCCTTTATATGCGATATTCCCAGGAGACACCTGTATCGTCCAAAATTGTACAGGACCGTAATCCATTTTCTTCCATTTTGGTTCTTCGGCTCCAAAAATGGTTGGATTTTGAGGCCCAAGATCAAGTCCTCTAGGTAGAGTATTGATGTACTTCTCATCCACTTCTACGAACTGAGAGGGGTTTTGCTCTTTAATAAAGGTTTCCCTAATATATTGTATTACATCCCACTTCTGCTGTGGAGTCATCCATGGTTGAGCTACCATCTGATTGTACCCTTTCGTAAGAGTTGAGTACATTGATAAGGGGTCTTTACCGTTCTTAAACTGTCCTTTATGAAATCTAAGGGCAGTTGGCAAAGTTCCCTCCAATTTATCGGTTCCATGACAAGTGATGCAAAAGCCATTATAGATTCTAGCACCTCTATCTAAACTATTATGATCCCAGTTGCTTACTATTTTTAAGTGATCAGCGTCACCCAATTTAGATATGATTACATTTGAAATATTAATTCCTTCGCTGCTTGATCTGATTATCACTTCTTTAGCTAGATAGCCGTCAATTATAATAGGTTCGATTTTCTTAGATGCTGCAGTGATTTTCAATTCTATGTTTTTTGACTTCCAGTTGAAGTCAGGGGTGTTGGTTTCATCTATTCTTTTTGAGACTGCTAACTTAATTTCATTATCATCAAGTGCTCTTTTCCAGTATCTAAGATTGGTAATCTCTCCTTCAAAATCTCCTCCGAAATCAGTAGAGCATTTGCCTATTTGAAAACGCGTTTCATTTGCCCTTTCTGCTGAAAAATTATTTTTAGACTGTATTAATTTACCATCTAAAAAAAGTTTTGCATTTCCTGAACCTGTAACCAATGCAACCTCATGCCATTTACCATCAGTAACTTTTTTTCCACCAGTAATTTGTCCTTTCCAACCAATGTCATAAACTAACTTCCCGCTATCCACATAAAGAACCTTTCCATTTTCAAGCCATTTCTTGCCAGGAACAGATTCAGAAAACAAAGTGCCATCACTTGTCGTTTTAAATTTCACGTAAGTTGTGAAATCTTTACTTAAATCAAATGTTTCTTTCGCTTGATTGTCCGTTGAAATGAAAAAAGAGGAGTTTGTTTTCTCATTAGGCTGTTCATTAGATCTACCAAATTTAATTATATCTCCGACTTCTTTACCATCCATCCAAGTCTTTAGACGATCTTCTTCACCTGCCTTGTGGCTTGCAGCGAACTCTAAAGTTCCGTTTGAACCAGAAACAACTTTCAGGTCAATTGAGGCGTTACCAGCCCTGAAGTTTATGATTCCATCTTCAGAACTTTTGTAATTTGCTTTGAGGTGAAAATTTGCAATGGGCTCATCACTTTTCCAAGATTGGGATGCTTGAATAGATAGTACGGGAAGAAATAATAATAAGAATGAAAGTACAAAGTGCATAATTGAAGTTACCACTCTAATGAGTAGTCGTAGAGAAAAAAGATACTAGAAGTAAGATTTTTTAATCTTTAAAAATCAGAAGAATATTAAGTATATTTAATTCAAGAACATAGCATTCGTGCTATTTTGAAGGAATTTCATTAAGAGTATAATAGCCGATACCATGTAATAGAACTTCATCCTTGGTATTTTTAACTCCTGCAAAGTTAATCTCATGTATATTACCTTGGACTAGGCCGTCTATTTTCAGATGAACGCTTTTATTATCATTTGATACTGTAGCTGATTTAATTACAGGTGTACTCTTATCTACAACCGGGCTTCCATATCCGCTTTGATAAATATATGTATATGCACTGATGGTGTAACTTTTGGTTGTTTCGGCTATAGATTTATTAACTTCTTCTGTGAAATTAACCTTAAAACCATCTGATTTAGCTTCAATATTGAGAACTTCGAAAGGAATTTTGCCATTAAAATGACAACGTTCTAAAGCAAACCGTTTTCCCCCTCTGGCCCCCCAACCTCTATCGGTACCACCTACAAACATACTTCCATCTGGTCCAAGTCTGACAGCAACGTTGCCTGATTTGAACCTACCTCGAAATGGAAAAGCAGCCCCTTGATAAACACCATTCACTTTTTCGAGTGCGACTCTTAGAACTGTAGACATTGTTTGTTCTCCAACAAATAATTGATTTTTGAATGGTCCAAATTTCCCACTTGTATCACAAGCTATGCCTGTGGGGGAGTTGCTTAGTTTTCCGTGAGGGAACATTGCTGCAGGAGGAGCAAGTTCCGGGATTTTATCTCTTTCGATTGAGATGCGGCTTCCACTTTTAGGATCCTTAGGCCTCACCCCTATGGCATTGGTTAATTCATAATACTTGTTTCCAGTTGGATTCCCAACAAAGCCCCCCACCGGAAGAGGTTTTATTGAACTGGTTCCATTCCAAGTTCCTTGATTGTCACAATAGAACATATCACCTATATGATTTTGACCTATTCCCCCAGGAGATCGTATTCCACTAGTCGTGGGAATCATTTTTCCATCTGGAGTAACTCTAACGCACCAACCCCTAAAGTCTGAACTGGCCCCGCCAGATCCAGTTAGGCAAAGTACGACCCAAATATTACCTTCAGGGTCATGTCGTGAACCAAAAGCATATTCATGGTAGTTCCCATTAATTCCCCATGCTGATGAAACGCTTTCAAAAATATCAGCGCGATAGTCACCATCAGTATCCTTCATTCTTGTGACTTCAGGCCTTTGAGTGGCATACAGCCAACCATCTTTCCAGGATAACCCAAGGACTTCGTGTAGGCCTACAGCCCATGGGGTCCATTTGTCATCTCCAGGATCATCTGTGTAGGCACCTTCAATGACGAAAATATCTCCTCTTCTTGAGCTAACAGCTATTTTGTTATCTGGTAATATTTCGATGCTTCCTACCTCAAGAACAATATTGGAAGGTATAGGTATTTCAGTGATTGGATAATGATTGGATTCCTCTGCAGGGTTTTGACCATGGCTGCTTAATTGGAAACAGCTCATTATGAAGATAGCGTAAAGTGTAGCTCTCATTAAAATTTATTATTGCCAGCTAATTATTTGTTTAATAACTGCTGAGTTGTTTTTGAATTTAATAGGCACGAGTAGTTCTTTCTTCTTTTCACTATCGCGAATAATTGGTTTTCCGGCTGATTGCAGATTCATGGTAGCTGCATCATCAATTAAAAACGTATCGCCATCGATAATTTCTATAGATTCACCAACGGCTGCTCTGAAATAAAGGTTATCTTTGCTCATACCTTTAATTGTTAAAGTGCGAATTAGGGAAGCTTGTGATGATTCTGTCTCTTCCCTTGGAACAGATTCATCGATTACAGACAATTTGCCGAAATTATATTTGAAAGTAGGTATTCTATATTGACCTATTAGATAATAGCCTTTGAAAAAATATCCCTCTTCTAGGGGAGGAAGTTGGGCGTTTTCATTTCTGAAGTAAGTGTTAGGCCAAGGGCTATTTGGAGAATTAATTGTAGCAAAAGGGACTCCAGGGGAACCTGCAATTACAGATTCTCCGGAAGGTGGCTGAAACCCTTGTCCTCTGCCATTCCAATGCCTCTTCGCATCAATAAAATCGCCCTGCCAAATTAAGGCTATCCTCATATTATTTGCATCATATGCAATATTGATTCCATTGGGGTATCCGACTCCAATTGCTCTGGGGCCTGCGCCCTCTATAAAGTTTCTGTATATGCGGGCTTCATTTTCAGCGACTAGTAATTGTCCGCTAGGTGGATTTCCACTTGAAGGCCCTTTGTTTATAGACAATGCCAATTCTTTTTTGGATCCCGGTAATCTCCAGCCAACATACAATTCTTCACCACCGCGTGCTTCAAAGTATTGAACTTCAATATGATGTAACCCTTTTTTTAAATCTATCTTTCCAGACTTTGAAATTGCTCCGTGCTCGCCATCATTATCGACTACTATTTTTTGATCTATTAAAAGTCTAGACCCATCATCAGAATTCAAAGTGAAAGTATACGATCCAGATTTGGGAGCTTCGATATTTCCTCTAAAGACTAAGCCAAAAGAATCTGTTTCATTAATGCAAGAAAGATCAAATTTTCCACTTGGAACGTGATCAGTGCCTGAAGGTTCTAGTTTGTTCCAATCCGGAATTTTTGTCCAATTTCCTTTGAATGAGGTGAAGGTAAGTTCACTCAAAGGGTTCATTTCTTTGGATACTATCATTGTGCCACGCATGACTTGGGCGTGACCTGGCAAGGTACAAACATATGGATATTTTCCTGTTTTTTTAGGTGCAGTAAAATATAATGTCGCGGAAGAGTGAGGATCCGCCATTCTTGTTGAATAGAGTAAATCTGGGTGATTAGGAATCCAATCTTTTGCAAAGCCTTCGGCTCCAAGCTTCCAAGCTTCTTGTGCAACTTTTAAATCCTTGCCCTTTCCACGCTTTGTTATCGCTAAATTGTGGTGCATATCATCATTATTACGTAGTATGAGTTTGACCTTTTTTCCTGGGTAAACGGTTATAACAGGTTTGTTATATTTCATTTCCCCTTTGAGTGTAGTTATCTCTATTACTCTGTCAGGTTCTCCAAAGTCTTTAGGTTTTGCGTTGTTATTCAGCCATTTTTTTACATACAACTGATCTTCGTTGCTTAAGTCTTTTAATTGGATCACCCCGTTTTTGCCATTGGGTGCCCTAAGAGTGACTTTATCATCTGTCGCGTCAACTATGCCTGCTTTGATCTCTCTGCCATCTACATGGGACCAAGTTCTGGCTCCAGGGTCAGATGGATTTTCATCTTTAGCCTTGAGGGTGCAAAGGAAAGTGAAAATTGAGAGGTGAAAAGCTAGAATTCGCATTACTATAGTTATTAGACGCAGTTTTTTTATTTTATCTCAACGATAATTGCTAATATAAACATGAAATAACTAGTGAAATTCCAAAATGTTGTATTTTCCAGTCTTTCTTAATAAATGTTAAGTAATTTTCATGTTTTATTGCATAAATAGCAGCCTTGACTGTGATGATATTAGAAGTATGATATCCGCCCGTTGGAATTCTATTATGAATTCATGAGTTTGGCATAAACAGATTTAATTACCATGAAACGCACCTATCAGCCATCTAAACGTAGTCGTAAGCGTCAGCACGGTTTTCGTGCGCGTATGAAGACTAAAAGTGGACGTGGTATTATTAAAAGACGTAGGCAAAAAGGTAGGAAAAGGCTAATACCTAAGGGAGCAGAATTACATTATAAGCGTCACACTAATCAGCACGGTAAAGGCTAGTTTGAAATTTAAGGTCTTTTAGGGACCTCAAACAAAAAAATTAAAAATGCGCTTAAAGCGTCAAATTCGCATGAATTCGCGTTCGGAGTTCTTGCGGGTAAGGCAGGAAGGTAAATCCTATGCAGGTAAATACTTGGTCCTTGGATTACTTGAGGATTACAAATTGAGTTCACATTTCAAATTTGGGATTATTGTGACAAAGAATATAGGTAATGCTGTTGCTAGGAATTTAGTTAGGAGAAGGATTAAAGGTTTATTATCCTCATTTTGTAATTCTTTAGAGTTTTCTGGTTACATGGTCGTTATTCCGAGATACCATGCTAAAGAAGCTTCTTTCCAAGTCCTAGAGTCTGATTGGAAAAGCATTTTGAAAAAGTCAGGAATTAGTATCCAATAAATAATGATGAAGCTTTTAATTAGATTGTTGATAAGATTCTATCAGATCTGTATTTCGCCAATATTACATTGTATTGGGGGGCCTAATTGTGGATGTAGATTCACTCCAACATGCTCACAATATTTTTTAGAGGCTGTTCAAATTCATGGTGTTTTCAAAGGATCTATATTAGGAGTAAGGAGAATCTTTAGGTGCGCCCCTTGGGGTGGCCAGGGACATGATCCAGTCCCATTAAGAATCGAAATAAACTGTGAGGATGCAGAGAAAAATTTATAATTAGAATATTAGAAAATGGATAGAAAAGCTTGGATCGTTATCATAGCCTGTTCTTTTGGCCTGTACTTTTGGTTAGATTCTCAGAAAAAGTATCAACAGGAAATCTCGAATCAACCACCAATCATAGAAACAAAATCAGAAGGCAAACAAGAGGAGGAGGATCCCACAATTGCAGGTGCTTCAGAAGATAGTTCAGAGTCTAAAGAGTTTTTAGAAAAAACGGTTAGCCTTAAAAATGATGTTATTGAGTTAATTTTTACTAATGATGGTGGAGGGATTAAAGAGGCAAATATGCTTAATCATTATGTTTATAGTAAAAATAAAGCATTAGAAAAAGGATTAGAAGAGTCTCCTAGGATCGTTTTAAACTCAGGAATTAAGCACCCAATAGGGGCTCTCAGTGGAGGGCGTGATAATTATAAAAATTTAGAGTATGAAATCCTTGAACAGGAGGAGGGCAGAATTGTTTTAAAAGCCATCACTGCAGAAAAACTAGAGGTCACAAAGTTATTTACTCTCACTAAAAGTGATGAACTTGG
>MDTG01181093.1_pt1 | contig 11980 bp, 11 predicted proteins | sample 811421 | NCBI WGS metagenome assembly MDTG01 (sample SAMN05326645, study PRJNA326480) | marine metagenome | isolation source: seawater | place: Pacific Ocean: South East | collected 2011 | reverse complement strand
TTGGCCTATCACAACGTCGAGAAACTTTTTGATGCGTGTGATAGCAATCACATTCAAATTGTAGGCGCCTTTCCTAATCCTGAGTCTGATGTTTTGATGCTATTTAAGCATCGTTACTTAATTGAGGCACATCCAGATAAGGTTGGTAAAGGACAGTTGAAACGTATTCAACCAAAGGCTTCGGGGCTGTCTGAAAAATTGGCTCACCTCGTGCAACAGGAGTACAGCGCATGATGACATATGGCCCTATCATCGAAACGCTGCTGGCGGGCGAGTTTATCTGTACCCAACGTTTTCCGGAGTATCACCAGCAATTACAGGATGAGACATTACAAAACCAGATAAATGACTATTTACGGCCGCTGAACAGGACAGTGAGCCAGGCGGCGGACGGCAGTGTATTTTTCTTGAGCTATCAGCAGCTTGATAAGCAGGGGCGCGAGCATTTACGTCAACAGTTTACTCAGACTCTGGCTACATTGATGCCGTTACTAGAGTGGCTCACCTTGACGCAAGAAGCACTCGGTCATGATAGTACATTGGTTCCGGGCGATACGGTAAAACTGCCAGAGTGGGTGATGGCCTGTGAGGATAATCCAAGCTTAAAGCAACGGCTAGCAAACTTAGCGCGTGATCGCTTTTTTAACTCGCAAGCTGAAACCGTCGATGCGCAAATCAAGCAAATCGCTAAGCGGTTGGTCGAGCATGGTTATTTAATGCAGCCTCATGGTGACAGACCCTACTTTATTGTAACTGGGAAAGTGGATTATTTGATTGATGTGATTCGCTTCATTCGTGACGAAGAAAATTTACCAGTTGACGAAAAACCAGAGCAAGAGGCTTTACTGTAAATGGCGGGAGAGCAAATAAATGTTTCTGATCAGCGAATCGAGCAAGGTGAAAAGCGACTTAATCTGATAGGTCGGCACGCAGCTATTTTAATGCAGGCGTACCAAACCGGTGTTTTAGATGAGCTCAGCGTTAATGAGGGTGTATTACGCAACCTTTTAAATGCACGTATCATTTATCAGCCCGAGAGCGGCCAAGGATATCGTTTACGAGCACCTGTTGCACAACTGATTGCTAATTTGGTTGTGGACGAGCGGCGGCGTTCCATTCAAGCGGACGTAGCGGATAAGCTTGAAGCGATTCGTGGTCAGGTGGATGCATTCAGAAAAGCGCAGCAGCGCAGCGATATCTATCTGGCAGAGTTGAAACTACAGGTGATTGAAGAGCGTGTACATGATTTGGTAGCTGAGTTTGATGAGGCGATTCACAGCTTATGGAATCGCCTGAATACCGATTTTGGTTTTGCCGCTAACCTTGACGAAAAGGTGGCTGAAAATCAACGCGCGCAGAATCAAATTGAACGCTTGCTCGAAGGTCTATCAATGATTGACTACGACGAGTGTATTGCGCTCGCGGATGGTCATGTAAAGCTGCGGCATCTTTTAGTCGTTCAGTTACAGCGACGCACCAGCTTGCAGCGCGCCAGCATGCTAGAAATTCAACACCGTATGATTGAATTAATGAGTCGCTTTCGTGAGCAGCAGTCGCGCAGTTTATTGGTTGGTAATATGGCGCAGTTTCTTCGTCAGCATCCCGAACTCAAGATCAGTGATTATACCGAACAAAGTCAGGTACCGACGCTGTTTAATCAAGCTCGTGCTATTCGCGCAGCAGCGCATGTCGATGTCCACAATTCAGATGCTCAGCGTGAAACCTTAGCGGCTTTGCATGATGCATTACAGCAAACGCGGCATTTGCGTGGTGAACAAATACCTTTGAGTGAATCGGCGCAAGCGACCGAGCAGTTTGACGATGAGATACTCGAGACCCAGCAACGCCAATTAAAACAGGATGTTGATCAGTTCTTTATTAATGTTGCTCAAAGTCAGCAGGCGCAATCTGCGCTTAACTACCTTACCCAGCACGAACTGCAGTGGCACGGCGAGATCTGGTTGTTTCAAGTACTCAGTGAATATCAGACGCTTGCTCGCTCCGTACAAGCGCAGTTGCCGCTGCAACGTCACGAGCGTCCTGTAAGCACTACCAACAACGTGCAGATTATAGAAGACTTGGTGGTAACACCACCGAAACGTGTTGCATAGTTGCACGTTGGATTAGGGAAGCCAGATGTCTTGAAGTGGTGTGTCGAGACTGTAGCGATGTCGGATTTGTGCCTGTAGAAGTTCAGCACATGCTAGCGCATCTGTGAGGGCATCATGAGGGGCGTAAAAGGGCAGGTTATAGCGCTCGCGACTGTCCGCAAGACGGATGGATAAAGGTTGTTTGCCCATTAGTTTTGACCATAATGACCGCCGTTGACGATGAAAGCGGGCTTCAATGGCCATGGTATCGATGACAGGGAAGTGAATATGCTCATCAAATCGTGCATCCATCGCTTTTTGCAGAAAAGGGCGCTCAATGCCATTGTAATGTACGACCCAGACCTTGCCTGCAACTAACTCAAGCAGTTCAGGTAAAATATCTTCGATATCCGGTGCTGATTGAATATCAGAATGAGTTATGCCGTGAATCACGACCGATTCGTCGGTTAGGTCTTGTCGTGGTTTGACGACCCACTGCCGCGCTTGTGACATAAAAATACGCTGTGTTGTCATGGGGACGACAGCGATACTAACGATGCTGTTACGCTGGCAATCTAAGCCGGTAGTCTCGAAATCAACAGCGACCATCGGTGCGTCTTTAATCAAGGTCTCTTTATTAACCATGCCCTGTTCAAAATAGTGTTTAAACATCGGCGTTTTGACGTGCGCTGCCCAAGTGGCAAAGTCCGTCGACCAATCGCGCTCAGCGTCGGAGTTAATCACCTCACGCGGTTTTAAGTAAAACATGCCGGCTTAGCCTCCTGCATAGCGGTAACGTAAGTATTTCTGTGCATTGCTGAGAATTTGAAACGCATCCTTTAGATTTTTACGTTCAAAGTCTGAAAGTTGCTCTGGTGCGACATTATTATCGGGTGTGTCGCCTTCAGTTAGAGCAATGGCCTGATGTCGAATACGCACCATTGAGATTAATTCAAGGGCGTCACGTAAATCCGGTCCACGACCTTTGGGGAGTATGTTGGCCTCCATTATGTCCTCTAAGCGAGCGAACGAGTTACGTTGAGTCGAGCCGACCGCCAGCGCATGCACGCGAATCAGGTCAGCCACCGGTGCTGTGCCGCGGCGCTTCGTATTGATACTGTCGCGGTGCTTACCGTCCTTTTCCATCACGAAATCTTTGAAAAAGCCGAGCGGTGGTGTTCTACTCAACGCATTACGCGCCATAGATCCTAAGAAACGCTTATTGTTTTGTGCTTTTACACGAATTAATTCATTAAGCTGCTTGGCAAAACTAAACTCACCCCATACGCCGTCTAAATCAAAAAAGATAGAGGAGTGCAGTAAGCGCTCGGGAGAGGGGTTATCTATCCAATCAGTGAAATACTTTTTCCAAACTCGTAATGGTTGGCGCCACTGGTTATTAGTTGCCATAATACCGCCGGTGCAATACGTATAGCCGCATTCGTGCAAACCGTCCGAGACAAACTTAGCCAACGCTTTGAAATAGGCATCGTGTTCTTTAGGATTAAAATCGTCATGTAATACTAGCGCGTTATCTTGGTCAGTTACGATAGATTGCTCATCACGAGCCATTGAACCGAGCGCGAGAAAGCAGTAGGGAATAGGTGGTGGACCTAACTCGATTTCCGCTAACTCCAGAAGACGTTGCTTGAAGCTACGACCGATGGTCGCCATCGCCGAGCCTATCATTCGTGAATTAGCGTCTTCGTTGACTAAACGAACAAAGCTTGCTTCAACACTTTCTTTAAGTTGTGCCAACTCCTCAAAAGTATTTTGTTTAAAGATACTACTGACTACGTAAAGACTCGACTTCGATTCGTGACGCACGACGTCAGATAAGGCTACAACGCCAATTAAACGCTGTTTTTTTAAAACAGGTAAGTGATGCAGGTTGGTTCTTAGCATGGTTAGCATCGCTTCAAATATGCGTTGATTATGCTCGATATACACCAAGTTAGACGACATTACTTCACGCACGGGATCGTTGGGAGAACGTTCGACCGCAAGCACGCGCTTGCGTAAGTCCTTGTCAGTAATAATGCCGAGTACGTCATCTGGGTTATCACCACAAATGAGTAATGATGACACTTGTTCGTCAGTCATTTTTTGCGCTGCTTCGACGATCGGCGCATCTGACTCTATGATCACCGGTTGACGACTCAGTAATGTCTCGACTGTCTCAATAAACAAATCATTACGTTGTTCCCGTTCACGAACGGCTAAATTAACGCGTTGATGCTCCTCAACTTCGACTGCATCGGCAAAGGCATCATACTCATCGTAAAGTCGATTAAATAATGTGCCTGGCACGTAGTAAATAAGGCTGTCTTCTAATGCTTTGACCGGGTAACGGACGCGCCCCTTTCGTAATAGGCCTGCCTCACCAAAAAAGCCGCCAGCACTGAGACGATTAAACAGTTCGCCATTACGTTTATAGGTCTCTATTGCACCGCTACGTATGACGTGAAGATCGCTAATAGGTTGGTTGTACTCAAGTACCTGCTCTCCTTTTTGAAAATAACCGACTTCTATTTGCCGTGCGATGGTTTGTAGTTCTTCTTCTGGCAAAATGGTAAAGGGGGCGTACTGCTTAATGAAATTTAGAATTTCAACGTGTTCGGCTTCCATGACATCACCTCGGGTACAAAAAAAGCGGCGCTCAGTGCGCCGCCTTTGTTACAAGACAACCGCTGCGCGTTATCCGTTTTTACCGATTCGTGGTTCAGAACGCAAGCCCTGAACGACAGCAACACAGGCTACTAGTAAAACGATAGTGAACGGTAGACCGGCTGAAACGGCCATTGCTTGTAATGCAACAAGTCCGCCGCCTAGTATTAAGGCGATTGCAACCAGCCCCTCAAAAGTACACCAGAAAATACGCTGTGGTACAGGCGCTTCGACTTTACCACCCGCACTGATGGTGTCGATAACTAGCGAGCCAGAATCAGATGAAGTCACAAAGAATACAATCACCAAGATGATACCGATGAACGAGGTTACGGCAGCCCATGGTAACTCTTCGAGCATGACGAACAGTTTGAGTGACAAGTCAGCGTCAACCAAGTCTTGTGCGCCATTAATCACTTGTTCGATAGCAATGTTACCGAATACAGACATCCAAAATACACACGCAAGTGAAGGCACTAATAATACAGATACTAGGAATTCACGCACCGTACGACCACGTGATACACGTGCGATAAACATACCGACGAACGGTGACCATGCGATCCACCACGCCCAGTAGAACGAAGTCCAACCTTGGGTGAAGTTTAAGTCTTCACGTCCGACAGGATTCGAGAGGGCAGGTAGGTTGGCAACGTAGTTGACTAAGTTTTCACCGAAACCTGTAATAATCGCAAGCGTAGGTCCTACAATAATCACGAATAATAGCAGCAGAGCTGCCAACGTCATGTTAATTTGCGATAAGCGCTGTACGCCTGATTCTAAACCAGCCAACACTGATGTCAGTGCGATGGCAGTAATTCCCATTACTAGCAGCACTTCGGTGGTTTCACCTTTTGGTACATCGAACAAAAAGTTAAGACCCGCAGCTGCTTGCGATGCCCCCAAGCCCAATGATGTTGCAAGGCCGAATAGGGTCGCTAAGATGGCAATGGTGTCAATGATGTGACCAGGCCAACCCCAAACGCGCTCTTTCAAAATCGGATAGAAAATTGAACGAACAGTCAGCGGCAAACCTTTGTTAAATGAGAAGAGCGCCAAACCTAACGCGAGGATTGCGTAAATAGCCCATGGGTGAAGTGCCCAGTGGAAGATCGTCGCCGCCATGCCCAGTTCGCGTGCAGCAGCTTCGTTGCCACCTGCGGCTCCTAAAGGCGCCCAGTCAGTACGGACGCCATTTTCCATGGAGATGCCGCCGAGCGAAGATGAGAAGTGAGAGATTGGCTCAGACACGCCATAAAACATTAAGCCGATACCCATACCAGCAGCGAATAGCATCGAGAACCATCCGAGATAAGAGAAATCCGGCTTAGCTTCGGTTCCACCAATTCGAACTCGACCCAAAGGGGTAAAAATGAGTACCAACGCAACAATTACAAAAATATTAGCTGCGCTTAAGAAAAACCAATCGAGGTTTGAGGTGAGCCAACCACGAATACCGCTAAAAAGCGGCTCTGCTTGTTCTTGAAAGATTAGGGCAAACAGAACAAATGCGACAATCGCAAGGCCTGAAACAGCAAAGACCCGATTATGGAAATCTAATCCAAACGGGCCTAAGTTCATCACGACGTTGTCTTGTCCAACTTTGTAATCGGTATTGATGGGATTAACTTCCCCATCAGGGATCATCGGATCCTTTTCCGCCTTACTTTCGTCTATATCCTTGTTCTCGCTCATGGACATCCCCTTTATTTGTTGTGATTAGTGAGTACATTCTGCAAATTTACACTTATTTTACCGAAGTTTAGAGTAAACAGTTCACCCACGCGAGTAAAAACCCTTGTTTTTATAGCAAATGACAGAGGGTTCGAAGTCGTCGTCGGCTATTTTACCGTACCGACTGTGTATAGCCAGCGTTCACCTAGCTTAACAAACTGACTCTGTTCTTCCATCCATGTAAGTTCACCTTGCGCGTTATAAAATGCACGAAAGTGAACGAAACCTTCATTTTCTGAATGATGATGAGACACAACTTGTAGACGGATGAACTCGGGTAGTCCTTCAAGAGATAAATCAGCAGGGCAGTAATCTCGATGCCACGTTTTACGGATATAAGGTAAGTCGCCAATGACATAAGCGGTGTATCTTGAGCGCATCAATTGCTCAGGCGTGTGGGCTTGCTGTTGATTGTTGATTAGCGGCTGGCAGCAGACGCTAAATGGCTTTCCGCTGCCACAAGGACAGGTATTGTGCGGTTCCATTGGACATACTCTTAACTGAAAAGTCTAAAGTATGCCATTTTGTTCATCTGAACCCTAATCAAAACCAAAAGCGAATGTTGAGAAGATAACTGTCTTGTTGGTATTCGGTTTCGGATGCTGTGTCGCGTTGATAGCTTAAGCCCATTGCGGTACGCGGGTTAAACATGTAAAAAGCGCCTAATTCCGTGCGCCAATAGCTGATTTCTCGGGTAAGGTGGCTATATCGCGCTGACGCATAAAACGTTAGTTGTGTTTGGGTTTGGTGTTCGATACCGAGTTTAATACCGGGGCCGATTTCCTGGTCCTCTACACGCGCTTTTCCGCTGTCTGTTTCCATCGTTAGTCGTTGTAGTAATAGCTCAGAGAATAGGCGAGTCTTAGCGTTGAGAAAATGATGAGTTCCGATACTTGCGGTGAGCTCATCGGTTAACAGATCAACATCGTTGTAGCGGGTCTCGGAAAACCGCCCCGAGAGTCCGACGTACCAATCATTTTGCCATTGCAGTCGTAACTCCGCCAGGGCTCCACCACCGTCAAAGGCATTTTGCTTGGAGCCTCCATCCATATCTACTTCAGTGCTTATGCCACTCAACGTTAATTGGTTCAATGACTGAGCTGGCAGCGTATATGAGCTTTGCGCAAGACTAGGAAATGAAACAGATGCAAGTAATGCTAACGGTGCTATAGAAAATCGAACTTTCATATTTTCCTCTCTGAAAAAAATTTTCGCAGAGGAGATTAGCTTGAGACTCTTTAGCTCACTATCAGTGAAATTACTTAACCGTTGTACGAATTGCCAGACAACCAGTGGGTTTAGTTAATCGATATGCGCTAATCTGACGTATAACAATTGGGTTTAACAGGTTAAATTCTGGAGTGTTTAGTAGTGAGTCAGCAACTTTCAAATATGAGCCGAGTTATCATTTTTTATGATGGCGGTTGCCCGTTATGTGTTAAGGAAATGAAGCATTTAAACAAGCTGGATAAAAGTAACCGTTTGGTGTTTGAAAACATCAATGCTGAAGACTTTAACCTACGCTATCCGCACATTGACCCGGTTGCCGCTAACCGCTATTTGCATGGTGTCGATAGCAATGGAAACGAAATTTATGGGCTTGATGTGACGTACGCCGCTTGGCAGGCAGTCGGTAAAGGCGCTTATATTGCGCCTCTCAGGTGGCCGATTATTCGCTGGCTAGCAGATAGCGTTTATTTGCTGTTCGCGAAGCACCGAAACCGTATATCGCGCTGGTTAACGGGTCAAGAGCGTTGCGAACAGTGTAATCTTTGAGTGCGACTCGATTTACAGCCAACGGGGTGTAGTCGACTTGTAGCGAAGATACACCTCTCCATGGCTCTTTTCGAGTGCGGTTTCCTCGTGTTGCACCTGCAACACGAGCATGGATATACCGGTGACCAGACACAGCAGCGTAAACACTGATGGGAACGCCAAGAATAAGCCTAGCTGGCCTAAAAGTATGCCCTTAAATATCGGGTTGCGCGTGCGCTTGAATGGACCCTCCACCAATAGTGGATGCTTGGTGTTATCATCAATTCCTGAGCGCCATTGAGCCTGCATATAAGCATGACTAAAACTAACGAAAAACAACGATAACAACATCAAAGTGACGCCGAGGTACACCACAACGGGCTGATAAAATACGTCGAATACACCTAAATAACCGTCAATATCCCAACCCACACGAGCGATACAAAGCAGTAATATGAGCGTACGAAATACGTTAAAAGTTTGTCGAATCCACCACTGCGCTGTCATAGGTTGCCCAGCATGAACTTGTTTTTGTTGAGTTCGCACTTTCCGACCTAAAGCGACACTGCTGTAATGAATGGCAATGATTGTAAAGTAAATAGCAAGAAAATACTGACTCAATGTGTCAAAGTTGAACACATGAAACTCCTATATTTTCGAATGAATATGCCATCTATTCTACTATAATTTTAAACAAATAAAACCCTAGTGAGTGCGCGCTCAAAAAAAGCCATGTTTGCCTTTTCGAGAGCGTCGTGCGAGCCTTAACGATTATTTTTGAATGTTTCAAATAATACTGGAGTTCAGAATGACACGAGGCATTGGCTACCAAACGCAAACGGAGGCATTAGCCCAGTTGGTTAATATGGCTGACGAGGCGCAGCCGATTGGCATTGAAGAGTACAATCACCGTATTGAGCGTGCTCAGATACTCATGAAAGCGCAGGGTATTGATGCCATTTACCTCAATGCGGGTACCAATCTTGAGTACTTTACTGGATTGCGGTGGTATCCGAGTGAACGGTTAGTAGGTGCCATTATTCCCGTCGAAGGTTCGCCGCGGCTCATAGCCCCAGCGTTCGAATTAGGTTCTTTAAAGCAAGCGATGCAAGTGCCACTCGAACCGCTATTATGGGAAGAGCATGAATCACCCATTGAGCTGATGGCAAGCACGTTAAAGGACACGTTCGGCACTCAATTAAGACTGGGAATTGACGAATCGACGGCATACAGTTTCGTTGCTCGACTCGAGACGTTCGTGCCTGCACAGCAATTATGTGATGCTAAAACGGTCATTGCTGAGTGTCGAATGCACAAATCAGATGCTGAACTTGCACTCATTCAAACAGCGATGGATATGACGATTGCCGTTCATCGTGCAACAGCATCAATGCTCAAGGAGGGGATCAGTGCCACCGAAGTACGCTCGTTTATTGATGAAGCGCATCGTCGTGTCGGCGCACCGGGTTCTTTTTTCTGTATCGTCTTATTTGGTCAAGCAACCAGTTACCCGCACGGAGTACAGCACGAGCAATACTTGAAAGCCAACGATTGGGTGCTGATCGATACGGGCTGCAAGCTGCACGGCTATCACTCTGATATCACACGTACCTATGCTTTTGGTGAAGCGACGTCTGAACAACGTGAGTTCTGGCAGTATGAGCGCCAATTGCAACACGTTGCTTTTGACGCGGCACGTTTAGGTCAGCCATGCTCTAGCGTGGATGATGCAGTGCGACATGAACTCGCCCGCTTATCGCTTAAACCTGATTACCAGCTACCGGGCGTGCCTCATCGAACGGGACATGGCATTGGCATGGATTTGCATGAGTGGCCTTATTTAGTGGGAGGCGATGATACCCCGTTGGCACAGGGAATGTGCTTTAGCAACGAGCCTATGTTGATTCAGCCGGAACAGTTTGGCGTTCGTTTAGAGGATCATTTCTATATGACTGACGAAGGACCGAAATGGTTTACCGAACCGTCTCGGTCGCTGGATGATCCGCTCAATCTAGGGTGATCATTTTACGGGGGTCAACAACAACTGTTGACCCAGCTGAGTAACCGGACGTGCTTGGTTACTCAGTAACACGACGCCACGATGACCATCTAATGTAAATCCAACATAACTGGTAAACCCAGCTGTTTGACCGTTATGCCAAGCCCATCGTTGTTGACCTTTGTTTTGAATTAGCCAACCCAGTGCCTGTTGAGTCTGTGTGCTCAGTGACTCGCGCGGCTCTAAAACCGTTTCTACCGTGTCTTTTTGTGATTCGGGTGGTTGCATCATGAGCTTTATGTAAGAAACCATATCATCAACAGTGGATACCACAGCGCCTGCGCCCGCCATCGCGTCAAAATACCAATGAGATGTTGTATCGCCATCGAAACGATGACCTTGAGCGAGGGCGTTAATATGTGCTTTAACGTGATCCTCATTCTCCAAGGCGAGGTAACTGTGATTCATGTTTAATGGTTTAAACAATGATTGAGTGAGCAGTGTATCGAGTGATTGATGGTGAAAAGCGACCAGCGTTTCGGCAAGCACGGAATAGCCAAAGTTTGAATATTGATAACCCTTGGGTGATGATAATTCAGTGTTGCGCAGTGCATCGGATAGTTGATTAAGATGATAGTCGGCATAAGGATTAGTGTCGTCCGTTACATCAAGATTGGCAGGTAGCCGCGGTAAACCCGAGAAATGAGTTGCCAGAGAAACTAAAGAAATATCACCGATGGGCTTTGGCAACTTATCCCAAACCTCCGCTAGTTGCGTGTCTTGGGCTAGCGATTCGTTGGCTAGATCTTCGGCTAGTAAAAATGCCACCATGGTCTTGGTTACCGAGCCAATTTCAAATTGGGCATCCTTAGGTACGTGATGAGTAAAGCGTTCTACCTGCCACTGACCGTTACTGTACGTAATTACCGCGCCATCGACGTTATAGTCGGCAGGGTTTACTTGCTGTGTGCTGGACGTCTGTTCTGTCGCTTTTATACACAAGGTAAGCGGTAATTTTCCGCCTTGAGAAAACTGGCCTTTATAACACTGCGATGATTCACTCTCAGTCAGGATGCCCGAATAAGATGCACCAATCATGCTGGCTTGAAATGTAAGTTGCGTGTCATCAATGTTCACCTGATCAACCGGAATACCAAAGGACTCCTGCGCAGGGCTGTCGAGCGTCGCTAGATAGCCATTCGCTAAAACAGCGATATTCAGCTGCAGGGGCAGTGATGTATTGGCATTAATATCCAATGTGCCTTTATAAGTGCCCTCAAAGCGCATCCGTTGCTCATCATTACTGGCTAACCTAGAGAGCTCAATCGGCATTGCTTGACCCTGTTTCCATTCACCGCTCAGTTTTTGGTTATTCAGTTGACCAGAAAATTGCGCATCGAGCTCGTCAGATTGGATTGTTAGTTGATTATTTTTGATAGCGGCTGAGCTGGCTGGAAAGTCATGCATGCCTTGATTTGGGCTGTCAATGAGGACGTTTACTTCACCATCTTCATTATGACTGATATCAAAACCGAGTACGATAGAAACCCCTTGACCCAGATTGAGCTGACCGCGCCAAGTACCCGAGAAATCACTCGCTGATGCCATTGGGATAACTACGAAGAGTAAACAGAGTAAAAGTTGTTTCATGAGACGAACGGGTTAATAAAAATGATGAGTATTTTATCGTTTAATTTGGTGAATAAATCAACGGAATAGCCAATATTATTTTATT
>MDTG01114502.1_pt1 | contig 11980 bp, 15 predicted proteins | sample 811421 | NCBI WGS metagenome assembly MDTG01 (sample SAMN05326645, study PRJNA326480) | marine metagenome | isolation source: seawater | place: Pacific Ocean: South East | collected 2011 | reverse complement strand
TAAATCTATTTCAATTTGTATTAGTAACCACGATTCAAAAAATTATCCAGATAAAAAAGTTAAGAATTATAAGAATTGTCACAATCATTCATCAGAAAAAAAAATAACATTGTGCTTTGAATGCGATTGTCATTTAATTCATATACAAAAAATTGATTATATAAATTTTTTAACTTCTGCAAATTTTACTTCTCATTTAAATTATTTATTTGAAAATTTTTATTCATTAAACCTCAAAACAGAGGATCCTCCACCAAGATTTTTTTCATAATAAATTTAAAAGAAGAAGATAACTTTCTTTTCACCTCATATTTAAAAGGAGAATATAATGGATAAACCATTACTATGCTGGTTTCTCTTATCAGTGTTAATTTTTACAACCAAATCAAATGCTAGACCAGTTTCTTATGCAGGAGGTTGGACAATAATGCAAATGAATGATTTAAATAAACATAGTTTTCATTTTCATTATTCTCCTTCAATAAAATATTCCATCGGTTATAAAAGTGAGTTTTGGAGAAAAAAAGAATGGCAGTTTCATGGGACACAAATAAATTATCTCATAAAAAGAATAAACACGTCAAAATCTCAGACAAATTTTTACCTAAAAAATGGTTTAGGTATAGCGTTGAGTGATTATGAAAGCCTTGAAAAAAAAATTGAACCAAATTTTTTTTCTGGTTTGTCTGTTGACTGGGAAGATAGGCAGTATTTCACAAGCTATGAAAATAGAATAAATTATAACTCTACGATTGATAAATTTTTTGTTCAAAAAGCGAGAGTAGGGTACTCTCCTTATATAGGAGAATACGGGGATTTGCATACTTGGTTTATTTTTGAAATTCAACATATGCCGAATGTTCAAAATAAAATAGTTTTTACACCTTTGCTAAGAATGTTTAAAGGCGATTATTTGGTTGAGACAGGCCTTAGCAATAATAATAACTTTACTTTTAATTTTGTAAAAAGATTTTAAGGAGAATAAAAATGAATTTTTTTTTTTATGTTACTTTTTCAATATTAATACTATTTAGTAATCCGACAAATTCAGAGAACAAGGAAAGTGCTGGAGATTTATTAACTATTTCAGTGAATGGCTTGGTTTGTGATTTTTGTGCAAGATCAATTGAAAAACTTTTTATGAAAAAAGAATCAGTTTTAGATATTGATGTAAATTTAGAAAAAATGTTAATAATTGTGAGATTAAAGGAAAATAGAAACTTGGATAATCAAACCATAAATCAACTTATAACTGACTCTGGTTATGATATGGTTGAGATAAGTCGTGAATAGAAGCTTAATTAAACAATTTTTTACACCAATATTAAGTTTGTTTGCAAGCTTCAGTACATTGATTTGCTGTGCTTTACCAGCGTTACTTGTAACACTTGGAATGGGAGCAACTTTAGCCAGTATAATTTCCATATTTCCTTGGGTAACAATTATATCCAAATATAAAATTGAGATTTTTATAACAGCTGGATTTATGATCTTGATTTCAATTATATTATTTTTGAAGGAAAAAAAATCTCCTTGTCCATCTGATATGAAAATTGCAAATCTTTGCGCAAAACTTAGATTTATAAATTTAATAATGCTTTATATTTCATTGATATTTTATTCATTTGGTTTTTTCTTCGCTTTTTTAGTAGCAAAAATCTTTTAATAAATTTAAATAAAAAGTAACAAAGATCATAAAAATGACTATATAATATTATTAGCCTAAGGGGGATAAATTATGTTAGATAAAGCTGAATGTTGTTCAGGACCAGGTTACGCCTCTCCAGAAGAGGCAATAAAAGCGCCTAAAGAAAAATTAGTATACACAGTATGCATTTATACTGGAAGTAATATTAAAAAACCGGACTATCTTGCTACCATTGATGTAGATATTGAAAGTCCGACTTATGGCAAAGTAATATGTAGAACTGAACTAGGAAATCATGGAGATGAGCTACATCATATGGGCTGGAATGCATGTTCATCATGTCATGATGATGAAAACATGCAAAGGAAATATTTAATTATTCCTGGGTTACAAAGCAGTAACTTTTATATTGTTGATACTGGAACTGATCCAAAGAAACCAACTTTATACAAAACAATCTCTGGAGATGAAATAAAAAGAAGAACAAACCTATCTTCTCCACATACTGTACATTGTCTTGGCTCTGAAATAATTGTTTCCATGCTTGGGGATGCCAATGGAAATGCGCCTGGAGGGTTTCTTCACCTTAATAAGGATTTTGAAATTGTAGGAAGATGGGAAGAAGATATAAAAGGTATGAATTTCAGCTATGATTTTTGGTATCAACCAAGGCATAATGTTATGGTATCCACAGAATGGGGTGCTCCAAAAACATTTATACCTGGTTTTAACTTAGAGGATGTATCTAAAAATAACTACGGAAGGCATATTCATTTCTGGAATTTCAAAGAAAAAAAGATTATTAAATCTGTAGACCTTGGTGATGAGGGTTTAATTCCTCTAGAAGTGAGATTCCATCACAACCCTGATTCAAGCCATGGTTTTGTTGGAGCTGCATTAAGCTCAAATATATTTCACTGGTATAAAACCTCAGATGATGATTATAAAATAGAAAAAATTATAGATGTAGAATCAATAGATAACAAAATTCTCCCGGTGCCAATGCCTGGTTTAATCACGGATATTTTAGTATCAATGGATGATAAATACCTTTATTTTTCTAATTGGTTACACGGTGATCTAAGACAGTATGACATTTCTAATCCTTCAGAACCTAAACTTACAGGTCAAGTTTGGATTGGAGGCATGCTAGGTAAGGCTAACAATATAAATGGTAGAGATGTAAATGGTGCACCTCAAATGATTCAGCTCTCACTTGATGGAAAAAGGTTATACGTAACTACATCTTTATTTTCATCTTGGGATAACCAATTTTATCCAAAAATGAATGAATCCGGCGGTATGATGCTTATAGTTGATTGTGACAATGAAAAGGGTGGAATGAAGATTAGAGATAATTTTTTAATTGACTTCGGTAAAGAGCCAAATGGTCCTTCTCGAGCTCATGAAACTAGATACCCTGGTGGAGATTGTTCATCGGATATTTGGATTTAAGCTTTACAATTACATTATTATAGATTTTAAATCGATATTCTTTGATTTTGAAATAATCAACCATCACTATGTATTCATTTAATAAATATACTAAGTTCAGAAAATAAATTTGATCAATTACATAATTTTATTACTTTAATATTATGATAGATTCATATTTGAAAAAAGTTAATGATAAATTACCGGATTTTAATGGGTCAAACTGGCTTATCAGAATACCATTAGCAATCGTTTTTATTCAACAGGGTTTTAGTAAACTTCCATTTAATCCAAATTCCGCAGAGTCATACGGTTTACCAGTAATCATATGGTTATTTGTTATTATCTGCGAATTATTAGCAGGTTTTGGGCTTCTTTTTGGAGGGATCCTAAGAACATTAGGTTTTTTAAGGTTATTTGGAGATTTTCTAACAAGATTTTCTGGAACAATTGTAGTAGTTATAATAAGTGGTGTCATAATTGTAAGTAAGCCAGATAGTTTTATAGAGGTCTTATTATACGATCACTTCCACATAATTCTTTATTGTGCTGGTCTATTTTTCGCTTTGCGTGGTAATCGAGCAAAATAATCTTGTTTTATGTATTTATAGATTTTTATTCTCAAAAATTTTACAAAAACGTAATTTAACAGTTTTTTTAAAACCTAAATCTAAGATTTAGTTAGATTTAAATTATAAATAATCCAGTTATATATCTATTGAAACTAATATGCTATTTTTCTGTAACAATTTTTGGATATGAAACAATCGATATGAAGGGTATAAATTTCATCAAATTAAACTCTAAAAAAATTATAGGACTGAGTATTTTTATGTCATTGGTCTTATTTTTCAATATTCTGAGTGCAAAAAAAGCCAACATTTGTGGAATTAGTGATTTTGAACAGCGACATTCTCAAATATCGAAGTTTGACTTTTTAGTAATTGGTCATGCCTACGGAATTCCTAAAAATAAAAATTTTGCAAAAAATTTTTCTAAATTTTTAAAAAAACAAAATAATGAGATTTTAGCGAAGGTCGGTTTCATTTTTTCTGGAGATGTCTTCCATACACCAAGTAATAATAAATGGAAAAACTTCAAAAAAAAATTTGTAAAAGCTGAAATAGCACCTGGTAATCATGAATTAAACGATATTTCAGATATTAGAAGTACAAAACTTGACTATCAACAAAAATTAGAAAAAAGTAGTTTCTTTAAAAATTTTCAAACTACATATCCGCTAATTGTTTCTAAAAAGTTTTCTGAAAAATTACTAGTTATGTTAATTGATACAAATAACCCTAATGTTGTTTCAAAAATTATTGATAAAATAAGTGAATTGAATTTCTCAGAATATGAGGGATTAGTTATGATCAGTCATCATGTCATTGACCCTGAATTGGAGAGTTATGCTCATAGTATTCCAAATCATTTCCTAAGTTCAGAGGCAATTAAACAGAGAAAAAAAATTATGACTTTTCTAAAAAAGTTATCTTCCACATCAAAAAAAAAAATTTGGCTTATTTCTGGTGATACTGGTTCGAATAAAGAGCATGATTCGTTAGTTTGTGCATTTACAACTCCATATTTTATAAGTATAGTCAATGGTTTGGGAGATAAAGCAGGAGATAAGATTCTTGGATTTTTAGGAACAGATCTATTTTACATCTCTCTTCGGTGAATCTGAAAGTATTTCGTAAATTAAACTACTTTCTAGAAATTTGCATTCTTTAAACATTATTTTAAAATCTGACTATGCAGAATAAAAAAATCATTCAAAATCTTTTAGATGGAAAAATATTTCTTAAAAAATTTGATAATAATTATGCAAAAATGGCTAGAGATCACCAAAACAGATTAACAAAACCAAAGGGAAGTCTTGGAAATTTAGAAAAATATGCAATATGGATGGCTGGATGGAAAAAACAAAAAAAACCTTCAATTAATGATTTTAGATGTTTAGTTTTTGCAGGTAATCATGGTGTTGCTAAAAAAAATGTTTCTGCATATCCTTCGAAAGTAACAGAGCAAATGGTTCAAAATTTCAAAAGAGGAGGTGCTGCTATAAATCAACTTTGTAAATTAGGTGATATAAAGTTATCGGTTATCCCTATTGAACTCAAAAAATCTACAAAAGATTTTTCTGAGAAAAAAGCCATGGACTATGATGAAACTATTGATGCAATAGAATTAGGTTATAATTCAGTCCCCAAAAAATGTGATTTGTTAATACTTGGAGAAATGGGTATATCTAATACAACGGCTGCTACGGCTATAACATGTGCCCTTTTTAACGAATCAGTAAAAAAATTAACAGGATCTGGAACAGGAATATCAGGCCAGCGACTTGAAAATAAAATAAAAGTAATTAATGCTGGGTTAAAATTACATGGAAAAAAATTTGATAATTTTTGTAATATTTTAGGCGCATTTGGTGGTAAAGAGATGGCTGCAATTGCCGGATCAGTAATTGCAGCAAGAGTAATGGGAATTCCTGTATTATTAGATGGTTTTGTTTCAACAGCTTCCGCAGCTACATTAACACTTTTTAAAAAAGATATTTTGGATCATTGCCTGATCTCCCATCTTTCTTCCGAGCCTGGTCATCAAAAAATTCTTTCATACTTAAAAAAAAAACCAATTCTTGACTTAAATATGAGACTTGGTGAAGGCAGTGGTGGTGCCATAGCAGCGCTGATAATCAAAGCAGCAATCGTTACTCATAATGAAATGGCAACATTTTCAGAAGCTGGTGTCAGCAAAAAAAGCTAGCAATGAATTTTTTTTTCAAAAATAAATATTTTATAGATTTCATGGCATCGATTATGTTTTTTACAAGAATTCCAGTAAATTGGTCTTTTTTTTCTAATAAAGCACCAAATTTAACCAATGCTGCATGGTCTTTCCCTCTCGTTGGTTTGTTAATTGGATTTTTATCAGGATTCTTTGGCGATTTATTAATTACTTTAGGATTACCCTTTTTTTTATCCTCCGTTATTTCAATTTTAATAAGTATTATTTTAACAGGTGCTTTTCACGAAGATGGACTTGCTGATACATCTGATGGATTAGGCGCAGGAGGATCAGGAAAAAGAATTAATAAAATTATTCATGATAGTCGTTTGGGTACATATGGAGTTGTTTCATTGATTCTTGGATTACTTATAAGACTTGGGTTAATAATATCTTTAACTGAAAAAGGATACTCTTTAGCATCTATTCTTTCAGTTGGTTTTGCATCAGGCAAGCTTTCAATAATTTTTTCAAGAAACTTATTTTCTCATTCGAAATTTGCAAAAACTGGAACAATAGTAGGTAAAATATCCTATAAAAATTTAATTATTGCTACTTTAACATGGATTTTACCCGCATTATTTTTTTTTCCAATGAGTGGAATAATATTAGGAACAATTTTAATGTTTGCTATAATCTTGATAATTGGTAAGAAATCTAAAAATGCTCTAGGGGGTATTACAGGAGACATTTTAGGTGCCACAGCATTTTTAACAGAGTTAATGTTTTTATTTGGAAATGTTATCATTATTTTTATTACAAATTGATTAAGCCTGTAAAACTATTTTTGATACGACATGCACCTGTTAAATCTCTTTCAGGTTTTTTTCCTCAAAATGATTCCAATGCAATAATAGAACATAGTAAATTTAAAAAATTAGCTAAATTTATACCACCTGATTGCATTTGGTACGTGAGTCCTCTTAAAAGAACTTTACAAACTGCAAAAGCACTTTCCAAATATGTATCGTACTCTGAAATGATCAAAGATAAAGATTTAATTGAACAGAATTATGGTGATTGGTCTGGAAAAAAGATCTCCGAAATTTGGAAAACACTTTCTGAAATTAAAAATAAGCATAATTTCTCATTTATATCTCCAGAAATATTACCACCAAATGGAGAAAGTTTTGTTCAACAATGTAAAAGAATACAACGTTGGGTTGAAAAATTAAATATTTCAGATAAAAAAAACATCGTAATTATTTCACATGCTGGAACTATAAGAGCTTTTTTGTCACATGCATTGAAAATCGACCCTGAATATTCAATTGGCGTAGAAATTCAAAATCAAAGTCTTAGTATTTTTGAGATGCTTGCAGAGAATGATTCAAAATATCGAGGGGGTAGATTTCGTTTAATTACTTTAAATAAAATAATTTATTAATTTTAGGAATTCTTGTTATTTTTTTTTAAAAAAAAACCAATATAGGATTAATCCAAAAAAAAAAATTGCTAATAATAAACCTCTCCCATAAGCTAAATTATTTAAAATATTCATAATATAAACAATTTTTTTTATTAATTTTATAGTAATCCAAAAAATTCAGCTGTAAAAAATAAAAATGAAAATATTATGGATTATACTAATTTGTTTTTTTTTCTCTTTCAGAGTAACGGCATTTGAAGATTTAACTGGAACAAACTTGATTTGCAAGGGAAAATATCAAGTGATAGGGTATGAATTTTTAAGTGAAAATAAAGTAATTAGACATGCTTCTTTTAATTTAGAAAATGATTACTACAAAAATCAAGGATTTTATATATTAACAGAAAAACATATTAAGTTAGATGTTGAGGGTGATATCTTCACTAGAGAAGTTTTAAAAGAAACATTAGAACTTTTCATTGGGGTTCATTTAAATAATTCAAAAGTTGGTAAGTGTGTTTTTTATAATGGTAAGTTGAATCAATACTTTTCAAACTTAACTTCAAATGAACCTTAAAGAAAAATTTTGAAAAAACCTAAAATGAATTCGACTTTCTATTTAAATGGAATAAATACAATTTTTTCTTATCGTATTATTCATCATACAACAATTTTGGTTTTAGTTATTTTAAGTTTAGCATCTTGTTCTAGTACAAGATTACTTTATGAGTTTTTTGATAATTTTATTGAAGATGAGGTTTCTTTCTTCGTTGAAATGAATAAAGAGGAAAATATTTTAATGAGTCAACAAGTATCTGAGGCCGTTTCTTGGCATCGTAGCTTTATGTTACCTAGTTACTCGGAATATCTTATTGATGCAGCTAATATGCTAGAGAATGGAAATTATGATGAAATTTACATAAATAAGATAATGTCTAACGGCAAATCTTTAATTGAGGAAACCATAGTTGGTTTAACACCATACGCTTCAAAATTTCTTATGTCTCATCAATCAACAAAAGCTATAAATTATATGGAAAAAAAGATGGAAAAAAGACGAAAAGAACGTCTAAAAGAAATTTCTCAATCAGATGAAATACTTTATAGTAAGAGATTAGACCGGTTGAAATCAAATTTTGAAAGATTTTTTGGCTCTCTTACAGATAAACAAGTTGATCTGATAAAAGCATATGCCACTGCTACTCTTCACGATTCAAAGGTTAGGTTACAAAACAGGACATTGCGTCAAAGGGCTTTTATTGAGTTTATGCGAACCCAGCCAACTTTAACTGAGCTAAATAAATACTTGAACAAACTTTTATTAAGTGGTCATCAAATTACAAATCCATCTTATGAGTCGTTTTCACAGATTTCTTTAAAATTGTTCAGTGAACTTTTAGTGAATGTATTGATTATATCATCAAAAACACAAAGAGAAAAAATTGAAAGTAAACTTAGAGATTATGCCAAGGATTTCGATTCAATTTCAAGTGTCAAGTAATGCAGACAATTTATGAGAAGAGAAAAAATCAAATATTTTGGGAAATATGAAATTTTAAGGACGCATAGTCAATTTAGATCTATAATATTAATAAAACATATAGATAATTTATTTGAATCTAATAATGAAACACTCTGAAAGGTTTTTTTTGAACTTTCATATTCATATTGTATATGATTTTTAAAGTTGATGGTCTAAGTACTTCTTTTGGCTTGCCATAATCTTTTACCTCTCCAGAATCAAGTAATGCAATTTTGTTAGAGAATTTTGCAGCCAAATTCAGATCATGAATTATTAGCATAACACCAATACCTTGATCTTTAGAGAGCTTTTTTACTATTTTCAAAACATCAATTTCATAGAAAAGATCCAAATTAGCAAGAGGTTCGTCCAGTAATGCATATTTATTCTTTTTATTTTTGGTGGACGGATTGAAGAGTTGAACTAATGTTTTAGCTAACTGAACTCTTTTTAATTCACCACCTGATAAAGAATTTATATTTCTGTGAAGTAGATCTTGTACATTACATTGTTTTGAAATTTTTAAGATTAGCTCTTCAAAAATATTTGAAAATATTTCCACTCCATGTTCAACCCAACCAAATTGAATTACTTCTTTAACTTTGAAATCAAATGCAATTTTTGAAAATTGACCCATTACACTTCTCTTTCGTGATTTTTCCTCTAGTGTAAGTAATCTTAAGTCTTTATTATCATAAAGTATCTTCCCTTTTGAAGGAAGATAGTCACCAGCAACTAGATGAATTAAAGAAGATTTTCCAGCTCCATTCGGTCCTATAATTGAAAGAATCTCACCAGAATTAACTTTCAAATTAACATTTTTTAAAATCTTCTTATCCTTTATGTTTAAAGATATATTTTTTATCTCAATACTCATCTTTTGATTTTAATAATTAGCCATAAAAAAAATGGTGCACCAATAGCACTTGTTAAAAGACCAACTGGTAACTCTGCTGGTTGTATTAAAATTCTTGATAGTAAGTCTGCTGATATCATCAATGAAGCCCCAAGAATAGCGGAACCAAGCAATAGAAAACTATGATTTACACCGCCCATCAATCTTACTAAATGTGGTACTACTAGACCTACAAAACCAATCATTCCAGAAAGTGCAACACTTACTCCTACACAGGTAGCAGAAAAAAATACGACTTTTAATTTAAGGTTTTGAACATTTACACCGAGTCTCAATGCTTCAGACTCCCCTAGTTGTAAAATATCAATCTTCCTTGAAATGGGAAGCAATAAAATTATTGAGCCCATAATTAATATAATTGCAGGTGAGATTAAAGTCCAATTCGACGCACCAAAGCTACCCATCATCCAAAATGTTAAACCTCTAAGTTGAGAATCCGAACTTATATATGTTAAAATACCAATTATTACTGATGCAAGTGCATTTATCGCTATCCCTATAAGAAGCATATATGTAGTCCCTTTGGCTCCAAAACCACTAGTAAAGGCATATAAGAAGAAAATTACCAATGATGCTCCACTTATCGCAGAAACTGGAAGAATAAAAACCCCAAATAAAAATTCAGGTATGAATTTTGATCCAAGAACAATTACAAATGAAGCGCCCAACGCTGCTCCTGCTGATACACCGATAAGTCCTGGATCAGCAAGAGGATTTCTAAATAACCCCTGAAGGGAAGCCCCTGATATTCCTAAACTTGCTCCTACCAAACAAGAAAGTATAACTCTAGGCGTTCTAATTTCAGAAAGAACCTTAAATTCTAAGTTAGTTAGTTCAAAATTTATTAAATCTACTACAGGAATCCTAAAACTCCCAATTGCTAAGCTCAAAATAAAAGAAAAAATTAATAAAATTACAAAAGAAACTAATATTAATTTTTGTTTAGCATTAATGAACTTTAAAAAATACGGACTATTAACTTTATTAAAATTTTTCATGAATTTTATTTGATAATTCTAATCCAGAATCTATTGTTCTTGGCCCAAAACCTAAAAATGACATACCATCAAGAACATATATATTCTTTGTTTGTGCTGCCTTAGTCATTTCAATACCAGACTCTTTTAAAAAAGAATCTAATGAATTATAATTTTTAAGTGCTCTTTTGGTAATTAATATAATACTGGGATTAGATAATAGAATGGCCTCTTTTCCTGATGGTTTCCAGCCATCGAAGCTATTCATCGAGTTTTTACTTCCAATCATTTTAAGAAAATCAGCACCTGAAGTATTTTTTCCTGCAACTATTGGTGATGTACCTTGCATCATTAAGATAACCAAACCTTTTATATTTTTTTTGGAATTAATTTTTGAGATTCTTCTTAAATTAACAATAGTTTTTTTAAATTTTTCAATTTTCACAATCGAATCAACTCTCTCTTTACCTAAAATATTAATTAGACAAGAAATTTTATCTTCAATACCTTTAATGCTATTCTTCTCATCTAAAATCCTTAATTCGATGTTTGTCTTTTTTAGTTGTTGAAGTACGTTTTCAGGACCCATATCACTTTCGCCAATAATTAAAGTTGGATTTAAGGACAACACTCCTTCAGTTGACAATGCCCTTACATATCCAATAGAAGGAAGTTTTTTTGCCGCTTCTGGAAAGTTTGAGGTGGTATCAACAGCAACAATATTTTGAGATTCATTTAAAAAAAATAGTATTTCTGTTATTGACCCGCCTGCAACAACAATTCTTGAGGTATCTTTTGCTTTTAAACAGTTAGTAAAACCTAAATTATGAAATGAAAGAATAATAAAAAAAATAAAAAGTTTATTCATAAATTTTAAACTCATAACAAAGAGATGTTAATAATCAATATCAAATATAAAAAAATATTTTTTGATTTCAACTTAACATGTAAATCAATCTTTATTTTATAAAATCTTAAATCTTAATAAAAGATTATTAGTGTAAAATAATAGTTTAAATTTAGAGAGTACTAGTTCTTGAATAAAAACCTTTAAAAAGAAATCTTTTGATGTTGGAGGTTAGCAACAACCACATGTTTTTTTATTAACTTTTCCTCTTGTAACTAATTTTTTATCATTTTTAATTAACTCGAGTCTTTTCTTTTCTGCTTCCACTAACTTATTGTGTTGTAAAATCTTGTGCTCAAAATATTCATATAGAGAATTAAAACCTAATTTAAACGCCTTTTTCTCCTCATATTTTTTTCTGCCTTTAAGATTATTTATAATATTATTGATTTCATTATTTTGCATAAATAACTT
>MDTG01351880.1_pt1 | contig 11981 bp, 11 predicted proteins | sample 811421 | NCBI WGS metagenome assembly MDTG01 (sample SAMN05326645, study PRJNA326480) | marine metagenome | isolation source: seawater | place: Pacific Ocean: South East | collected 2011 | reverse complement strand
GAAAAATTATTTGAAACGCTTGTTTCTAGAGAAGAAATGATAAGATCAAAGTCAATAAAAAATTATTTTAGAATAGAATCAGATGGTAGAGATCTTAACTATGAAAAATATTTTAATTTTGGGAAGAAAAAAATATCAGATTCTTTGGATTATACTTCACATAATACTTCACAGTTAAATGTGAATGAAGTGAAGAAAATTTTACTAAATCTTGAATTTATCAAAAGAGAATTAAATGTATAAAATAATGACCATTGTAGGTACTCGCCCAGAATTGATTAAAATGAGTAGAGTAATTTCAGAATTTGATCAAAATACTAATCATGTATTAGTTCATACAGGACAAAATTACGATTATGAGCTTAATGAAGTTTTTTTTAAAGATTTAAAAATTCGTAAACCTAACTATTTTTTGGATGCTGGAGGAGAAAATTCTCTTCAAACTATTGGAAATGTAATCAAATCGTCTGATAATATAATTAAAAAAGAAAAACCAGATGCTATTTTATTATATGGTGATACTAATTCATGTTTATCTGTTATATCTGCAAAGCGAAACCAAGTTCCAGTTTTTCATATGGAAGCAGGCAACAGATGTTTTGATGAAAGAGTACCAGAAGAAATCAATAGAAAAATTGTGGATCATTTAAGCGACATAAATTTAGTATTAACTGAACATGCGAGAAGATATCTTATAAGAGAAGGCATCTCTCAAGAAAAAATATTTAAAACAGGGTCTCACATGAATGAAGTTTTAAATTTTTACAACAAAAAAATATTGAAGAGTAATATTTTAGACGAACTTAATTTACAAAAACACAAATATTTTGTTGTTAGTATGCATCGTGAAGAAAATGTTGATAGTAAAAATAATATTTCAGAATTAATAGAAGCATTAAAAAAAATACAAACCAAATATAAACTTCCAATTATTGTTTCAACTCATCCAAGAACATCTTTAAGACTTAAAAAATTTAAATTAAATGGAAAATTAAAAAATATAAATTTCATAAAACCATTAGGTTTTTTTGATTATATATACCTTCAAATGAATTCAAAACTTGTAATATCTGACAGCGGAACAATAACTGAAGAAGCATCAATACTTAACCTACCTGCAATTACCATAAGAAATATGCATGAACGTCCGGAAGGCTTTGATAATGGTACTTTAATAATGTCTGGATTAAATTATAAATTAATTCTTAAATCAATAGAAATTATATTGTCCCAACATAATTATAATAAACAAAATTTTAAAACAATTGAAGATTACAAAAGTGAAGTTGTATCATCAAAAATTTTAAGGATTGTCTTTAGTTATATAGATTATGTTAAAAAAAATGTTTGGAAAATTTAATTTATAAAATTTTATTTTTTCATTTGAATAGATGAATGTTTAAAAAGATTATCGATTTTGTTCAAGTTTTTTGTTTTGGTAAATATTTTAATTTTATTTATTAATTCATTATAGTTTTTTTTATTTAAACTTACTTCGTTAACTAGCATTATTCTAGGATGTAAAGTTTTAAATGAATTATCATCAAACATTAATTCTTCGTAAAGTTTTTCTCCTTTATTTAAACCTGTAACTAAAATTTGAATTTTCTTTTGTGATTGAATGTTAGTTTCATTTTTTTTTATTTTTAAGTAAGGCATAAAACCCTTTAATGAAATCATTTTTTTAGCTAAATCAATTATTTTTATAGGTTTGCCCATATCTAAAATAAAAATATCATTACCTTTTGCTAATGCTACACTCTGAATAACTAATTGTGCTGCTTCTTGAATTGTCATAAAATATCTCTCTACATCTTTATGTGTAACCGTTACTGGACCACCATTTTTAATTTGATTATCAAACTTTGGTATGACTGATCCTGAAGAGCCAATCACATTTCCAAATCTAACAAGCGAAAAGTTTGTTTTTGATTTTGATTTTTGAAAAGATTGACAAATTAATTCAGCTACTCTTTTAGTAGCTCCCATATAATTTGTTGGTCTAACAGCTTTATCACTTGATATTAAGATAAAATTTTCAACTTCAAATTTTTGAGATACAGAGCAAATTACTTCAGTTCCAAAAATATTATTTTTAATAGTTTCAAAAACATTTTTTTCTACTAAATTTACATGTTTATAAGCTGCAGCGTGAAAAACTATTGAAATCTTTTCCTCTGCAAATAACTTATTTAATAAATTTTCATCTTGAACAGATCCTAATATAGGTTTAATTCTAACAGAATAATTTTTGCTTGTGATATTAAAACTTAATTCTTCATAAATTTTATAGAGCAAATATTCAGAATGATCAAAAAGGATTATAGTTTTAGGTGCTAGATTTAATATTTGTCGACATATTTCACTACCAATTGAGCCACCTGCACCACTAACAAAAACTACCTTATTATTGATATTTTTACTCATTAAATCTTTTTTAGGTTTAATTGGTTCTCTGTTAAGTAAATCTTCAATAGTTATTTCTTTTAACATGTTTAAATTTTCTGAAGAATTGATTATCGAATTTGGATCAAGAACAGCTTTAATTTCTAATGGATAATTTTGAATAATATTAATTATCTGTTTCTTAATATTATTTGGTTGCTTCTTTGTAGTCACTAGTAAAGTATCTATTTTAAATTTTGATAAATTGTTTAAATCTTTTTTAAATGAATAAACTTTTAATCCATTTATTTCAGATCCAATTATTGAGTTATCATCGGTAAAGAAAATTATTGGATTGTAAACTGTACTTTGATAAAGAATGCTCAATAATTGTCTACCTTCTATATTAGTCCCATAAATTGCCACTCTTTTTTTATTAAATTTATTTAGATTGATAAAAATTAATTTTACTAAAACTCTTAATCCACCAATCATAATAAAATTTACTATCAAAAAAATGAAGGGAACTGTTCTTGGAATTTGAAAATATGGAAATTGTGATAAAATTATTAAAAAAATCGTTAAAACAAATGAACATTTAAAAATAGTCTTTATTATTTGACCAGAAATAAATCTGATAACTGGCATATAAAGACCAAAATATAAATATGAAATCACACCTAATGGTGAAATTAAAAGTAAAATAAACCAAAATTTTGTGTCATAAATAAAGTAATTTAATTCTAAACGTAATTTCATTGAAATAAAAAAACTAATAAAAATTATAAAAACATCTAAGGCTATAATTATTATTTTTTTTAAACTTCTGTTTAAATTAAAAAGTCGAGTTAAGAATTTTTCAAACATATTAATAGTTGATCTTTAATTTTAATTACACTGTATTTTATACATTATTTTTTTAGGAAAATGTAAATATAAGATTAATTTTTGTTAAATTGTTAAGTATAGTAAAACACAATGAAAAAAAAACACATAAAACAAAAAAGTATATTTTTAAAGAAAAAAATTTACATCTTGAGTGATTGCTTTATTCCAACTAGAAATTCGGCATCCGGTATGATTTATAATCTATCTAAATCATTGATGAAAGATGGTGCTTTGGTCACATGTATTCACTCTGGGAAAAATCCGAATAATAATGCGGTAGCTTTTAAAGATTATGATCTTGAGGGGTTAAATTTTATTACATCAAATTTATTTACATCTTTTAGGAATAAAAATGTATTTTACAGATTTGTTTTTGAAACAGGATTATCAATAAACTTAACTTTAAAATTACTTTTTTTATTTAAAAAAGTAAAAGAAGTTGATTTAATAATATGGTATGGGCCATCAGCTTTTTTATGGTTACCAGCTTTTTTTATTAAGTTAATGTCTAAAGCACCTGTGTATTATATATTAAGAGACATATTTCCGGATTGGTTGCTTTCTGTAGGTTTAGTAAGAAATAAGGCTTTATATTATATCTTAAATTTTTTAACATACCCACAATATATTATTCCAGATAAGATTGGCATAGAAACCGAAAAAAACTTTCCCTTAATTTCAAAAAAACTACATAAAATAAAATGTGTTGAAGTATTGTACAATTGGCCAAGTATATATGAAATAAAAAACAAAATGTTAAAAAATAACATTCAAGCTTGCATTGCAAACATTTCTAAAAATAAAAAAATTATTGGAATATATACTGGAAATTTAGGTAATGCTCAAGATTCTGAAAATATTTTAAATTTTTTAAATAATCAAAAAATTAATAATATCACAAAAATTTTCTTTTATTCACCAAAACAATATAATAATTTATATTTAAATACATCTTTTGAATTCAGAAAAGCAATTCCAGAATATGAACTTCCTACTCTTTTTGAATTTTCTGATTTTGGTTTAGTATCATTAAACAAAAATCTAATAAGTCATAATATTCCAGGAAAGTTTGTAAGTTATACTCAATTTGGTTTACCAATTTTGTGTTTTTGTAATAAAAATTCTAAGTTAGCAAAATTAATTGTTGAATACAAATGTGGTATTGTTATTGATTATGAAGATGATCAAAAATTAAATTTTAAAAAGCTAATGGCTTTTTACAATAAAATTAAAGTTAAAAATAATTATTATTCCCAAAACTCTAAAAAACTTTTTGAAAAGTATTTTGATTTAGAAAAAGTTAAAACAAAATTAATTAAAATAATTTAAAAATTAACCTTAAAATTTTTAGAAAATATTAGTTTCAACAATACGGGATAAATTTCTTAAAGAATTGTTTTACTTTGAACATTCAACAAAATAATTTAAATCAGATTTTGATCTTTCAAAATTTTTAACATTGTAAAAATATTTTGATTGATTGGCATTCAAGAAAACTATATTTTTGAAACCTGAGATTTTTAAGTATTTTTCAATTTTTTTCTTGTAAAAATAATTTTTGTTATGGAATGGAAGAAAATGATTTCTTGATTTTATATCTTTAAATTTTTTTTCTTGATGTTTAGTTAGATATTCGCAAAAATCTAAATAGTTTTTTTTATTTTTATAAATTCCATATAGCTCATTATCATTAAAATCTGATAATATAGGTTCAGCAATAAATCTTGAAATTAATCTTAACCAGCTATCTGAACGAAAAAACTTATCATTTTTACACCAATTAAAAAAACTCATATTTTTTTCTTCATAATTTTTGAAAATTATATCTATATTTTTTACAACAAATCTTATAGATCCATCTTTATTTAGAATTCTATAACATTCATTTAGTAATTTTTTTAAGTCTTTATCCATGAGTTTTTCAAATAAATTAACGGAATAAATAAATTTAATCGAATTATCTTTAATAGGTAAAAAATTTAATGAATTTATTTTTAATTTTTTTTCAAAAATTTTTTCTAGATCAACATTTTTAAATTTTTTTTCATAAAAGTCATTTTTATAACTTAGGTTAAGGTATTTTTCATTAAAGATAATTTCATTATGATTTGAATTATTATTTAAATTTTTATTTTTAAATTTAAAAAGCAAAGAAATTATTTTATTTCTAATAAAATTAACTTTATTTTTAGCTGTTATATAGTCAAAAGTATTATATTTAAAAAGTGATTTATTTTTTATATGTTTGTAAAATGGTTTATTTCTCAAACCTTTGCTGTATCCAACTTTAAGTAAACCTTCGTTTTTTGGGCCATAAACAATTGTAGTAATTCTTCTTATATTTTTGTCAGATAGACATTTTGTTGCTGCGTGAAGAGTATTAATATCAAAAGCGACAACTGAGCCTTTTTCAACTTCTAAAGACACATAATTATTTTGAGGAATAATTTCTTGAAATACTTCAGAGGCTTGTGGAAAGAACTGATTATTTGGTTTCATCAAAATATGTTTAGATACTTCTCTAGAATACTCCTTAATTTTTAAATGAGAATTAGGAAGAATTTTCATAGGTGCGTTATTAGGATTAACGTCAGTTGTATATATGTATATATTACAACAATTAATTTTTTTATCAAAAAGATCAAAAACACGCCTATAATTGTTAATACCTGACGAATCTGCATGAATTCTATTTCCTTCCCCGAGACTACCAGGATAAGTTTGTGTAAATCCACCCATTAATACGACAACCTCATCAACTTTTAGTAAATATTTAGCTAGATTTACTAAATTGTCGTTTTCAACAAGCTTTACTATAGGGTTATCAATATTTCTAATATCGCTAACAGCTCTTTTACCATAAAGAATATTATCATTTTCAATTTCTTTATGATATTTATTCTTAGCTCTAAAAAGTATTTGTTTTTCAGAATATCCAATATAGTTAACATTATTTCGCATTACTGCATCTTGAGTAAAATCCCAGTCAGACGATTTATAAGTGACATTATCTTCATAATTAAGAAAAATTTGGTCAAAAAAATTGTCTATTTTATCTATTTCTTTTTTATTCAATATTATATTAGGTTTAAAAATTTGATAACCAAGATTATCGTATGAATCTTTATTAAATTTATACACTTAACTCTCCAACTGATAATATTTATTATTAATTAAATTTGGCAACACGAATTATGATTTTAATTTATTAAAATTACCTAATGTTAAAGATAAGTTTTATTATTATCATAATTTTTTTTTAAAAAAAACTATTAAATCATTAAGTTCGTCCCTTAAAAAATTGATTTAAAGTTATGTAATTATAATATAAGGTGAATTTTTCAATGAGTTTTTAAAAAAACATGAGTCATGAACTTCAAATAAGTATATTTCTCTCAATAATTTTTTTTTCAATAACATATTTTGGTATTAAAATAATCTATAAAAAATTTTCTTCATTAGTTGGTGAATGTTCATATAATGAAAAGTCATCTTTATATCATAAAAAATTGTTAAGAGGACTCGGAATAATATATCCAATTTCAATTATTCCAATTCTATTTTTTGATAATCAATTAATAAATTTGTATGAGTATTTTTTTCTATTATCACTTGTTTTATTAGGATTCATTGATGATAAATATAGTTTAAATTATAAATTTAAATTTATTTTTTTTATTATTATTTCTTTTATATACAATTATTTTCTTATGTTAGAAATGGGGTCTATTGTTATTAGTCATTTTTTAATAAACATATTTTTTCTAGTTTTTTTAATTGTTTTTTTTAATCAAATTGACGGAGTAAATGGTATCGCAATATTTACTTTTGTTATTTCATTAATTTTTGTATCTCTCTTAAATGGAGTATCATTAATATATTTACCTATAGTGAGCGTTTTTATTCCTTATTTATTTATAAATTTAAAAGGTAAAATAGGCATTCAGGGTGATTCTGGTTCATATTTTTTAGCAGGCATTTTTTTTATAGGTTTGCAGCAGAAGTTTGAGAACTTTAATCATTTAATTTCAATTATTTTTATATGTCCTATTTTGATTGATCTTATAGTAACAACTTTTGTAAAAGTCTATTGTAAAGATAATATATTTGAAGGTCATAGAGATAATCTATATCAAAAGCTAGCAACTTTTAAGAATAGTCATTTGTTTTCCACATTATCTTTTTCTTTGATACAAATATTCATATGCTTAATATCATATTATTTATTCAAGAATTATAATTTAAACATATTCTTATTAATAATTTTCTTTGTATTATCAATTATCTTTTTTGTTTTTTTAATTCTATCTTATAAAATTAATAAACATAAACTTAAAAGAAAATTATGATAAAAAAAAATAATAAGCTTTTTTGTATTATTGGTGTTGGAGATCACTCTAATTTAAAACTTCTCCCCGCTTTGTTGAAGACTGGGAAAAAAATTGTTGGCTTGGTTTCTAGATCACATACTTCAAATATTAGAAAATTTAAAAGATTTAATAATATTGATTTGGCATTAAAAAAATTACCTAAAGAGACTGTTTTTTTAATTAGTACTCCACCTTCATCACACTTTTATTATATCAATATATTATTAAAAAACAAAAGAGATTTCATTGTTGAAAAACCAATATTTACACATCCTAGTCAAGTTATAGCTTGCAAAAAATACTATTTTTGTTTTAGGAAAATAGTGTTTAGAGAAGCAATGATGTATAGATACACATTATTATACAAAAAGACCAAAAAATTTATTATTGAAAATTTTGATAGAATTGAAAGTATAACTTGCGATTTTTTGGTGCCTGGTTACTCTAAAAGCACATTTAGAGATCAAGAGGAAATAGAGTCTTCTCCATTATATGATATTGGTTGCTATATAATTGATTTTTTTATCTCAGTTGGTACGAGCTTGAGAAATTTTAATGTAATTAAAGTTGACACTAATGATGGTAGAATATTATGTATTTATTTTTCATTCATGATTAATAGAATACAAGTTTTTAGTAAAATAGGCATAGGCAATATTTATGTTAACAACATTACTGTAAAAAATAATGAAGGCTATAAAGTCCATTTTGAACCTTTTTTTTATGGAAGGCAAAAAAGAAAGGTTATCAAAAATGAAAAAAATGATACAAGCTATGTTTTTTATGATAATAATGCATTTATCAAAATGTTTAAGGAAAATCCTAAACTATCAAATATGTCTAAAAAAATAAATTATTGTAACACACTTAAACTGAATAAAATTCTTTATATATTAAAAAATCAGATAAAAAATATTATTAATGTCAGCTAATTTACCAAAACAATCAAAATTATTTTTAAATGATACAAGAGATTTAGATGATAGAGGAAAAATTTTATCTATTGTCGATACTAAAATCCAAAACGTTTCAATAATTACATCAAATGCAAACACAATTAGATCTAATCATTTTCATAAAAAAGATTTTCATTTTATGTACGTACTTGAAGGCGAAATAGATTATTTTTTTAAAAATTTAGAAGATAATGATATAAAATATTTGAAAGTGAAACAAGGTGATACAATTTTTACACCTTGCCTTGAATTACATGCAACATATTTCCCAGTTAAAACATCTTTAATTGTGAGCAGTGGATTTCCAAGGGATCAAGACACTTATGAAAAAGATACTGTTCGAGTTCCATTTATTAATAAAAATAATTTAGATGAATTTTTAAAATTATATGGTTAATTTTAAAAAAATCTCACAATGTAGATTGTGTAAAAATAGTAATTTAAAAATGATTTTTGACTTTGGTAATTTACCACTTGGTAATAATTTGCAATCGTTAAGATATAAGTCAAAAACTAGTGAAGTTTACCCTTTAGTGTTAGAACAATGTCAAACTTGTCATCATTTTCAATTAAATTGTAGTGTTAATCCAAAAATATTGTATGCCACTAATTACACTTACTTGAGTGGCATAGGAGCATCATTTAGGGAGCATATCAGTGAATATGTCAAGTGGGTAAGTAAAAAAACCAAAATTAAAAAAAATGATTTTGTATTTGAGATTGGATCAAATGATGGTACATGTCTAAAAGAATTCAAATCAGCTGGATTTAAAGTTTGTGGTGTTGATCCTGCAAAAAAACCTTCATCTATAGCTAATAAAAATAACATTCATACTATTAATGATTTTTTTAAAAAATCAGTCATTAAAAATGTTGAGCGTTTGTATGGAAAACCAAATTTAATTACTAGTCAAAATGTTTTGGCACACATAGATGATATATCAAATATATTTGATTTATCGTATCATTTCCTTAAAGATGGAGGTTATTTCGTTTTTGAGGTTGGTTACTTTAAACAAGTGTTACAAAATGATTTATTTGATACAATATATCATGAACATTTAGATTATCATCATGCAGCACCATTAGTAAAATTTTTAAACAATATAGGTTTTTCTATTAAAGAAATTAATACGAACTTTAGTCAAGGTGGATCAATTAGATTTTTGTTACAAAAATCAAAAGTTAAAACAGTTTCAAAACAGGCAAATATGTTTGTCAAGAATGAGTATAGTTCGATATTATATAAAGAAGGTCATTTAAAAAATTGGATACCAAACATTAAGGTTAACTTAAAAAAATTAAAAGATTTTGTTAAGAAAAAAAAAGATAAGGGATATAATATTATTGGTTATGGCGCTCCAACAAAAGCAACTTTGCTAATAGAAATGTCGCAATTATCTAGCAAAGATGTAGATTATATCGTTGAAGATAATGAATTAAAAATTGGTAAATTTTTGCCTAAAGTAGGTATTGAAATTAAATCAGTAAATGAGTTAAATAAAATGAACAAGGTTTGTATTATTATTTTTGCATGGAATTTTACTAATGATATTATATTTAAACTTAAAAAATATGATAAAAATTTTATAATTTTAAAACCTTTGCCAAAATTTGAACAAATTAAATTATGATTAAAAACTTGAAAAATGTAGTTGTAATTTCTCCACACCCTGATGATGAAACATTAGGAGTTGGTGGAACAATTAAAAAATTTTCATCTTTTGGTGTTGATGTTTCAGTTTTAATTATAAGTGGGCATCTTCCCCCATTATATAGACTGGATTCATTCCAGAAAACACAGAATGAGGCTTTAAATGCGTTTGAAATTTTAGGAGTTAAAAACCATGAGTTTCTAAAAATACCTGCAACATATGTTCATCAAGAAGAGCGATCTTCTCTCTATAAAAAAATCAATGATTTTGTAAGTCACTTTTCTCCAGAATTAGTATTAATTCCATTCCCTGATAGACACATAGATCATAGAATTATTTTTGATGGCAGTGTTGTAGCATGTAGGCCTGTAAAAGATAATTTTCCTAAATTTGTATTAATGTACGAAACATTATCAGAAACACATTGGAATGTAGCTGGTGCTGAACATACTTTTAATCCAGATTTTTTTGTAGATATATCTCATCAAATCAATGACAAAATTGATGCAGTAAATTGTTATGAATCTCAAATCAAGAATAACTTGAGTAGATCGTCTGAGGCTGTTAAAGCTTTAGCAAAATTTAGAGGAAGTCAAAATGGTTGCAATTTTGCTGAAGCATTTAAAACGGTAAGAATTGTTATATAGCTTTAAATTTTTATTTGTTTAAGTTTTTGTACTTTTCCAACTCTTTTTATAGTGTTAGATAATTTTTCAATATGAACTCCTAAATGATACATATTGCTATGGACTACTTCAGTTTCATTTATCATTACACCGACATGTCCATCCCAGAATATTAATGTACCTTTTGATATACTTTTTGTTTGATGAACAAAATTGGAAACAAATTTTGATTGTTCATTAGTATTTCTAGGAAATTTTATCCCACAATATTGGAGTGAGAGTTGAACAAGACCAGAACAATCAATACCTTCACATGTTTTTCCTCCCCAAAGATACGGTGCATTTTGAAATTTTAAACATATACTAACCCAATCTTTTTCCTCTTTATCTAAATTTATAATAGAATTTCTGTGTAAAAAGCCAACTTTATCTTGAATAATCAATTTAGCCCAACTTCCATAAAAACTTTCTACTTTAATCTTTGAGTTAAGAAATAGTTTATTTATCACTCTAGACTTGTGATCAGGTTTTGAAAAGACATATGTAGAAAGTTCTTTAATTTTATGAGTTTTGATAGTTTTATGACCAATTTGATTTGTTTTTATCCATCCTTTATAATTATCTTGATTTGAACATATGTAAGACCAGTCATTTTTATTAGATAATATTACTAATTTTTCACCATGAATTAATTGAGTTTCTAAAATTGAATTATGAATTGGTTTGCTTCTTACATTTGCAAATTGCGATTTAATTTCTTTTTCCATCATAGTTAATTTAAATTAACTTTTTAAATTCTATAATTTTGTTATACGAATTTTCAATTTTATTTCTTGTTTCAAAAAATTTTTCTATAGCCAAATCACCTAAATTATTTTTTTTAATATACCCATTATAGTTGTCATTAATTGATTGACATGAAACCCATTGTTTATGTTCTTTATTAATAATTTTTATTTTTTTACCATATAAAATTTGATCTTCTAAATCTGAATTAAATCTAGGTTTAAGTATTGAATCACAAATTGCTTCAATAACCTGTTTAATTTTTAATTTAAATTTTCTTTGCACCACTTTACAACATCAAAATTTGGACATGTT
>MDTG01345701.1_pt1 | contig 11981 bp, 10 predicted proteins | sample 811421 | NCBI WGS metagenome assembly MDTG01 (sample SAMN05326645, study PRJNA326480) | marine metagenome | isolation source: seawater | place: Pacific Ocean: South East | collected 2011 | reverse complement strand
TAATGGAGTTTTGGTGATAGAACATGCTGATCTATTATCAATTATTAAATTGAAAATGTTCGATACAATATGTCACGAGCATTTAGAATACTATTCACACAAAGTAATACTCAACTTATTTGACCAAAACGGGTTTAAAGTTTTTGATTTAAAGTTCAATGATATAAATGGTGGGAGCACTCAATACTATATTTGTAAAAAAAATTGTAAAAAATTTAAGTTAAATAAAAATAGAATTAATAAAATTATGCAATATGAAAGAAAATTTAAATTGGGAGATGAAAAAACTTATAAAAAATTTTTTAAGGATATTAACCATATAAAAATTAATTTAGTTAGGTTATTAAGTAATATTAAGAATAGAAAAAAAAGTATTCATGGTTATGGAGCATCAACAAAAGGAAATGTGTTATTGCAATACTTCGGAATAAATAAAAACTATATAGATATGATTTCTGATAGAAATCCAAAAAAGAATGGAAATTTTACTCCAAATACAAAAATAAAAATAGTAAATGAAAATATTTCAAGGAAATTAAAACCTGATTTTTACCTTGTTTTGCCTTGGCATTTTAGGAAAGAAATATTATTGAGAGAAAAAAGCCAAAGAAAATTTTCAAAATTTATATTCCCATTACCAAAATTAAGAGTTTATTAACAACAGTTCGGTTGCTTTTTTTTTATTATAATAATCATATAAATTATTTAGGTTGGTCTTTGAGGTTTTTTGTTTGTAAATCTTTTTATCTTTTAAATCGTAAAAAAATTTGAAATTTTGTAATACATTAATTATTTCATTTTTACTTGAAAATTTTTTCATCAAATCAGGATAAAATTCAATCACAATCGGAATATTTTTGTTTATTAAAATTTTTGCTCCTTTAAGAACTTTTTCTTCATATCCCTGAACATCTACCCAAATAAGGCAATTTTTGTCAAAAAGATTTTTAAATTTGTCTAAAATTATAGATTTTACTTTTTTTGTACTTGTAGAATTTTTAATAAAACTTGCACCATAATTTCCTTGTTTTCTCGAAAGTTTTACAAAACTATTTTTATCACTAACAGCCAAATTAAAAGTATTAATTTTTTTTTGAAAATTGTTTAAATAAATATTTTGTTTTAATAAATTGTAAGAATTTATTTCCGGCTCAAATGCTATACATTTTTTAAAGAATCTTTTTTTTATTGCAGCTATACAGGTTGGACCAATATTAGCACCTACATCAACTAATAAGTTTTTTTTTCCTATTAATTTTACTACTCTTTCTAGTGAGTTAAAATTATAATTTTTGTTAATATATATTTGTCTAGATATTCCTCCATCATTTGAAAAAACAAGATATTTTCCCAGTTTTGTCTCAACATATTTTTTTTTATATTTTTTATTATTATCAAAGTAAACTAAATCTAATATTTTTGGGTATTTTTTAAGAATAAATAAATATATTATTTTATAGCTATAAAAAAAAATAGAAAAACTTTTTTTTTTACTAAATAAAAACCAAAATAAAAATTTTTTCATTCTTTTATTTTAAAAGTTTAATAACTTCTTTCACAATCCTTTTTATATCAATATCTTTCATTTTCAAATGTATGGGTAAACATAGTATTTTTTTTGAAAGATTTTCAGAATTGATAAGATTATTTGATTTTTTAAATATCTTTAAACTGTTTGGACTATAAAAACCGTTTCTTGTCTCAATACCAACTTTGTATAATTTAGAAATAATTTTATCTCTTGAAAATTTAAAATTTTTTTGTATTTCAATTGCAAAAGTCCATGGCACAAATTTGCAATTTTTCGAAATTGTTTGATAGACTGTCATTTTATCTAATTCTTTAATATAAGTTTTATAGAGTTCTTTTCTCTTTTTAATAATAGTATTAATGTTAGACAATTGAGCGTATCCCATCGCAGCTTGGAAATTAGTTAATCTAAAATTATGACCATGAACAAGATGAAAATATCGTTTTTTATTAACACCATGACTTCTATATAAAGCTAATCTTTCTGCAAACTTTTTACTATTAGTTATAACTAATCCTCCTTCTCCTGTTGTAATATTTTTTGTAGCATGAAAGCTGAATGTTCCGATATCGCCAAAGGTTCCAGACTGTTTATTTAAATATTTTGACCCGAATGACTCAGCAGCATCTTCAATTAGAAGAATTTTTTTTCGCTTCAGAAATTTAGATAATTTGTCAAGTTCATGCATATTTCCATAAGTATTAATTGTTACAACTGCCTTCGTTTTTTTACTTATAGTATTCTTTACCGATGCTAAACTTAAACAATAAGTATCTTTTTCAACATCAGCAAACTTTACATTTAAACCCATTAAAGATCCTATATTTGCTGCAGCTAAATATCCAAACCCGGGTACGATAATTTCATCTCCATGTTTGAGACCACAAGCTAAAAAAGCTAAGTGTAAAGCAGCAGTCCCGTTACAAGCAAGAAAAGAATATTTAGTCTTTAAATAATTAGAAAGTTTATTCTCAAATTTTTCAATATATTTCCCCCCAGAAATCCAGCTACTATTTATTGACTCATTAATTAAATTCTTTTCATTTCCAAATAGTTTTGGGATAGCCCAGGAAATAAATCTTTTTTTCATTTCCACCTTTTTCTTAAGTATTTATATTCTTCAAATATAACTTTCAAATTATTGTATAATTGATTTTTTTTACAGTTATCGTCATAAAAATCTTTAGCATATTTTAGTTTTGACTGTTTTATTTGATCATCACTTAATAATTTTTCTAACTGAACTATAAAATCCTTTGGATTAAAAATATCAATTTCGTAAACACATTTTTTCAAATTTTCATCTAATAAATCTTTGGAAAACAATACTGGAAGACTAAAATAAAAAGCCTCATATAATGGAAGAGTTGAGTGTCCTACAAAAGTAGGCATTACTAGTGCTGTTGCATTTAAATATAAAGAAATAAGTTCTTTATCATTAATATATTCATATATCAGTATAGATTTTTCAAGACCATTTTCTTTTATTTCCTCTTGAATGTATTTTTTGTTAAATTTATCATATCCCGTAAAAATTAATTTAAGGCCTTTTTTTTGTTGTGAAGTCAAATTTTTAAAAGCATCAATTAAATATTTATGATTTTTGTGAGCCCAAAATTGCGCTGGGTAAATTAGAACTTTTTCTGCTTCTATTTTTAAAGAGTCATAAATTAATTTGAAATTCTCTTTTTTAAATTCATTTTCATATAAATTTGGTATTTGGGGTACATAGGGTTGTATAACTACGTTTTTATCGAATGAATTATATAATTCTTTAAGCAATTTTTTATCCTTTGGAGTAGCAACAATAATTTTGAAAGCTTTCTTTATACAATTGATGATAATTTCATCTCTAATATCTAAATTATGATAGCTAAGTCTATACTCAGGAAAATAATTATCAGTTCTATGTTGCATTTCATATATATTCATTACAAATGGTATTTCCTCAAGATAAAGAGAAAATCTTGTAGGACTATTAAAATAAATTAGGTCAATTTTGTTTTGTAAAATAAATTTTTCAAATTTACTTTTAATCTTAATTTTTTTTAGGAATAATTTAAAAAATTGAATGCCACTTAAAAAAATAATTATACGATCAAAGATATTTGATTTAAATAATATGGTCTTACAATTTTTTTTTTCTAGAATTTTTTGAATTTCAACTGAATTAACAATATAAGTTATTTCAAATTCACCCTTATTGTTTTCATTAAAAATATTAACAATATTAATATTTGTATGAAATGCACCACCATCTCTTGGACTACTTTCAAAAAAAAAACCTAATTTCATTATTCAAAAATTTTCCTTGTAAAATAATTTAAGTTGTTTAGCAGACTTATTAACCCTTCAAAAGATAAATGCTTTTTATCTTATATCATAAGTTTACCCTTATCTTTGTCATAAATTAGGCATTTCTTTCCGAATATTACAAAGAATATATTTAGTCTTAAAATCTTTTATCAAATATATCAAATTTTATCTGTTAAAAGATAACCGTTAAAACAGGCAACACCTATAAAACTTGAAAATGATCAAGACGCTGATTTTGTTTTTTCATATTTTATTATATATGTAAACATACATATGGAAGCTAATTCAAAACAAAAAAAAATAAATAAATTACAAACTAAAAATATTAAATTAGTCATAACGACCATTAATGGAGCAAATCAAGCTATCAAAGCCTATGCAAAAAAATTTAAAAATTTTAGTAAAAATTTAATTATTATTGGGGATAAAAAAACTCCAGAATTTGACAAAAGTAAATATCCTAATTTTCTAAATTTACAGGCTCAAAGAAAACTTGATTTCAAAATTATCAAAAAACTCCCATTAAATTCTTATTCAAGAAAAAATATTGGTTATCTTTTTTCAATGAAAAATAACGAAGTAATTTTAGAAACCGATGATGACAACATTCCTTATGATAATTTTTTTAAAAATATTTCAAAAAAAAGAAAATCTTTACTTATTAAAAAAAATGGATGGGTAAATGTATATAAATATTTTCACAAGTCTGATGATTTAATTTGGCCAAGAGGATTCCCTTTAAATAAGGTAATGAATAATGAAAAGAAAACTAAAGTTAAGGTTAATGAAAATTTTTATATTCAGCAGCGTTTAGCAGATAAAAACCCAGATGTAGATGCAATCTATCGTTTAATTAATAAAAAATTAAATATTACATTCGAAAAAAATAAACATATTGCTTTAAATACTAAAAGTTTTTGTCCTTTTAATTCTCAAAATACAATATGGTTTAAAGAGGCTTTTCCATTATTATATTTACCAACTCATTGCACAATGCGTTCAACGGATATTTGGAGATCTATTGTTACCCAAGCAATTACAAGTAAATTAGGTTGGAAAATTTTATTTTCTAGTTCAACTGTTTTTCAAAATAGAAATATTCATGATTTAATAAAAGACTTCGAGCAAGAAATTCCTGTATATAGAGATGTTGAAAAAATTAACGATATCTTAAAAGAAGTAAGGATATATAAAAATAGAAAATTTATTTTAGTAAATTTATTTAATTGTTATAAAAAGCTTGTAGAAAAAAAAATTTTTAACAAAAAAGAATTAGAGATTTTAAAATCGTGGTGCTATGATGTTAGCTCAATTAACCAAAATTTAACCAGAATTAAGTGATTAAAAATATAAAACCTTTTTTAAAAAGTTTTTTTTTTAAATTTGGATGGATAATAAAAAAAAAATATATCAATAAATCATATACTAACACACCTCCTGATGAAAACTTTTTAAAAGAAATTAGTAATTGCAAGGGTATTATTCACATGGGAGCACATAGAGGAACTGAAGCAGCAGTTTATGATTGGTTTAATAAAAAAACAATTTGGATTGAAGCTGATCCAAAAATATTTTTAGACTTGCAAATAAATATCTCACAATACATTAATCAAAAGGCTTATAATTTTCTTTTATATGACAAAGATGATGAATTATTAAATTTCAATATTTCAAGTAATGACTCCGCATCATCATCAATTTTTCAACTAGGTAAAAAAAGTCTTGAAACAAAAATTAAAACAATAGAAGCAATAAAAATTAAAACAAAAACTTTTGATAAATTTGTGGAAGAAAATAATATTGATGTAGAAGAATATAACTTATGGATTGTTGATATACAGGGGGCAGAACTATTAGCAATGAAAGGTGCAGAAAAATCTTTAAAAAAATGTAAATCTATACTAATAGAAGTCAGTAAAGAAGAATATTATATTGGGGGAACTGATTGGGAGGAACTTAAAAAGTTTTTAAACTCTCATAATTTTTACCAGACTTCAGAGCCAATAACTTCACATGAAGATATTCTTTTTATAAAAAGATAAAAATGATTTTAAATTATTTAAGAAAAAAATTACATCAACGAACACAATTTGCTCGTCAGAGTTGGGAACCGAGTAGTAAGATTTATAAGTCTAATCGATTTAATGAATTTAATTTTTTGTACAAAAGATTTGGTTCTAAAAATCCAAGTAAATATTTTTATATTATTAAAAGATCCCCAGGAGCAGGTTTTTTTTCTAATCTAAATTTTGTAATTCACAATTTGTACATTTGTGAACAGCTTGGATTAATACCTGTTATTGATATGGAAAATTATCAAACATTTTATAACTGTAAAGTAAAAATAAATAACACCAAGAATTCTTGGGATTATTATTTTAAACCAGTATCAAACTATAGATTATCTGAGGTATATAAAAGTAAAAATGTAATCTTTTGTGACTCAAGAACGTCGGTCAAAGGGTATAATTTACAGAATTACAGATCTAATTTTAGATTTTTTAATGGATTTCAATTTTTAGATGAGAGACACAAAAAAATAATTAATAAATATATTAGAATACAACCAGAGATCATTTATGACGCAAAAAATATTTATTCTAAGTTTAAGAATAAAAAGGTTTTAGGAATTTGCTTTAGAGGGTCTGACTCTAAAAAAAATGCGTATCAACCTCATACACCGACTAGAGAACAAATGTTGTATGCTACAAATAAACTTTTAAATAAATATAAATTTGATAAAATTTTTTTATGCACTGAAGATCAAGATTATTTAAATTTTTACAAAAATAATTATTCAGATTTGTTAATTTATAATAAAAAAACACCACGAACTACCGACGCACGAGACTTATTTGATTACCCAAATAAAAAACATAGATATTTAGTTGGAAGAGAAAATTTGGTAGATGTACTGACTTTGTCTCAAACACAACATATGTTATTTGGTGTAAGTAATATTCCTTACACAGCAATGTTTCTGTCTTCAAAAAAAATACCTCATTCAGTAATCGATAATGGGATGAGAGGAGGCGTAATAAAATCATTATTTTCATTTAAAGCAAAGTCAATATTACCAGGCTACCTTGGTGGTTTTAAAAATCATATAATAACTAAAAATAAACTTATAAAATCAGAGAAATCTGATTTCGAAATATTATGAAAATATCAGTTTTAGGATTAGGTAGATTGGGGTTACCATTCTCTTTTTTTCTTTCTTCTAAAGGTCACAATGTTTTTGGTTACGATAAAATTCAAAAAATAGGCCTTGATGTCAAAAAAAATAAAAAAAATTTTGAACCAAAATTGAATAGTTATATTAAAAAATTTAAAAAAAATTTTTCATTTGAAAACAATTTAAAAGATTTGATACTAAAGACAGACATTTCTTTTCTAGTGCTCCCTACTCCAAGTAAAAAAGATGGTTCTTTTTCAAACTCTTATATTTATAAATGTTTAGATGAGATGGCAAAATTCATAAAATTAAAAAAAAAAAGAAATCATAAAATAATAATCACTAGCACTACAAGTCCTGGTAGTTGTGAAAAATTTGTTATTTATTTGGAGAAAAAAGGTTTAAAAAACAATATTGATTTTTCTATAATCTATAATCCACATTTTATAGCACAAGGCACAACTATTGATAACCTTGAAAAACCAGACTTAATATTAGTTGGTACCGATAATAATAAAACTAAAGCAGAAATAAATCATTTTTATAATAAGATTTATAAGAAAAAAATGATAATTAAAAATACTAATTTTAAAGAGGGAGAAATTTCTAAGATTGCAATTAACTGCTATGTTACTACTAAAATATCATTTGCAAATTATATATCTGAGTTGTCTGAAAATTCAAAAAATGCCGATGCTAAAGTAATTTTAGATGTAATCGGTCAAGATAAAAGAATTGGCCACTCTTATCTAAAAGTAGGATCAAAATTTTCTGGACCTTGTTTTCCAAGAGATAATTATGCATTAATAAATTATTCAAAAAATCAAAGAATAAATCCTTCAATAGCTACAGCTACAAATTTAACCAATTCTAGACAATCTAATAGAATTCTTAAAATGATCAAAAAATTGTCTAAACAAAATAAAAAAAAATTATCTTTGGGAATCTGTGGTTTAACTTATAAGTCTGATACTAATCTTATTCTAGATAGTCAAGGAGACTCTTTAATTAAAGATTTAAGAAAAAAAAAAATTAAAATCGGAAACATTAATGTTTTTGATAATTTTTTAACTAAAAAAGAGGTATTTAATTATGATAAGAAAATAATTTTTTTTCAAAATTTTTTAAATTTTCTTAAAAAGTCTAATATTATTGTAATAATGTATCCAACAAAATATGAAGAAGTAATTGAAAAATATAAAACTACTAAGAAAAAATATATTATTGATTGCTGGAGGAGAATTAAAAAAGTGAATAAAAAAATAGTTTTGATTGAATTTGGTAAATCTAATTAATATTTTCTTGTAAATTTATCTAAGTTTGATCCAGATTTAATTTCATTTGATATCCAGTTATAAGTTTTTTCTAAACCTTCCTTTAACGTTATTTTTGTGTCCCAACCAATCTTTTCTCTAATAAATGAATTATCACTAGTTCTACCTCTTACCCCTTTTGGCTTATCTAATAAATGTTTTCTATCAACTTTGTAATCTGCTATTTCCTCTATATAATCAACTAATTGGTTTATCGAAACTTGTTCTTCACTTCCAACATTAAAAACATCTGAAAAATCACTATTAAAAACTTTCATCGTACCTTCTATACAATCCTCTATATACATAAAACTTCTGCTTTGCTTTCCATCACCCCAAACTTCAATTACTTTTTCGGAATTTAATTTTGATTTAATTATTTTTCTACATAACGCAGCAGGAGCTTTTTCCCTTCCACCATCAAAAGTTCCCATTGGACCATATACATTGTGATATCTAATAACCCTAGTTTCAAGACCAAAATCTTCTGTAAAGTGTCTACACATTCTTTCACTAAATAATTTTTCCCAACCATAGCCATCTTCTGGTTCTGCAGGGTATGCATCACTTTCTTTTAAACCAGGGACAAAAGTTTCTTTCTGTTTTTGAGCGTTATAAACACATGCACTTGATGAAAATAAATATTTAGAAACATTATTTTCAACAGAGGCTCTTAGTAAATTCGTATTGATTAAAACAGACAACATACATTCAGCTTTATTATTTTCGATAAAACCCATACCCCCCATATTGCATGCCATATTAAAAATATAGTCTACATTTTTTGATACTTTAAGACATGATTGGTAATCTTTTAAATCCAAAGAGTAATTTTCATTTTTATCAAAAATTTGAAACCAATATTCTAATGGTTTTACATCTACACATATAATTTTATAATTTTCTTGATTTAAAAAATATTTGGTCAAATGACCACCTATAAAACCACCTGCACCACATATTAATACTTTTTTCATATTTATTTGATAAATTTATTTATTAATTTTAAGTACTTATTACAATTATTCTTATAATCAAATCTTTTAACACTTATAAAACCTTTTTTTATTTTAAGCTTATTAATCCTAGAAAATTTAAAATTTTCTAAATATTTTGTGATATTTTTATGATCTCCAACCTTTAAAAGTTTTCCAAATTTTCCTTTATTCAATATTTCCCTAGGTCCGGTTGGACAATTTGTTGAAATAACAAATTTCTTAAGAAAAAGTCCCTCAACTAAAACGTTTGGCGATCCTTCAAATTTAGAAGTCATTATTAATATATCTGCTTGTCTTAAATAGGGAAATGGATTTTTTTTGTATCCCAAAAATTTTACTTTTTTACTTAAATCATTTTCTGACACGTATTCAATTAATTTTTGTTTTTCTCTTCCTTTACCAATAATTATTAATTCAACATTATTTCTTTTTAAATTTTTTATAGATTTTAATAAAGTAATAAAATCTTTTTGCTCTGTTAATCTTCCAATAGCCAATAATTTTAAATTTTGACTTTTAAAAATATTTACAACTTTTTTTTTTGATAATTTTTGGATTTTTTCAAACTCAAATGGATTAAAAATACATTCAGTGTTAATCTTGTATTTTTTGTCCATTTCTCTTTTAAAGTCTAGACTATTAACAATTATTTTATCTGCTTTATTAAAAAAATAATTAAAGATTAATTGTTTTAAAAAATTTTGAGACCATCCAGCTGATGATGAATTAGATCTACTTATTATTTTTACATTTAGTATTTTAGTTAATATAATTGCAAAAATATTTGCTTGAAAAGAAAATACTAAATAATTTCTATTAAAAATCAAAACTTTTATCAAAGTAATAAGACATAAAAAATATTTGGGGTAACGATTTTTAAAATTTATGAAATTAAAATATGGGTGAATAAATTTTATATTTTTATTAAATAATTTTTTTTTTGAATTTTCGTAAGTTATTAGAGTAATTCTATTAAATTTTTTGGATAAATAGTTTGCAATAATATAAAGGTTTTTTTCTACACCACCGTCTTCTATGGACGGAATAAAAATAATTAGTTCCTTATTTTTTTCCATATTTTTCTAACTATATTTTTTAAACTGAATTCTTTTGATTTTAAATTCTTAGACATAATTAGTTTTTCATTATTTTTTTTCTTTATTATAGCTAGTCCAGATGAATCGAATGAAAAGTTTAAGTTTATATTATTATGATTGAAATAATAAATTTCCAAAATCATATTAAACGTTTCCTTATTGTTTATTTCACAATAAAAATTTGTTTTTTTGGTATCACCCAAATATGGCAAGTGAGAAATATCGTCAATAAATATAAATCCACCTGGTCTTATTAAATCATAATAATTATAAAATAATTTTTTAACATGTTTTGCCTCATGAAGTGTATCGATAAATAAGACATCTATTTCTTTTGGTATTTGTGATTTTATAAAATCAAAATTATCATCTCTTGATTCAATAAATTTCCATCTCTTACTAATTAATACTTTTTGGCAATCCTCTATGTCTACAGAATAAAGGTATCCGTTATTTTTTTCACATAAGTTTAAAAATTTCTTAGTAGAAACACCCTGTTGAACTCCTAATTCTAAAATATTTGGCTCTTTAAGGTGCTCGATCAATGTGAAAAGATTTTTATTTATTTTTTCTTCGTAATTGTGCATAAATTTAATATATAAGAGTGGTTGTAATATAAACAGTGAAAATATAAATACAATAAAGTTAATCAAAAAAATTGAATAACAAAAAACAAAAAATATTTTATTGGTCACCTTCTTTGGTAAACATTGCTACGAATAAAGCTGTTATTAATTCAGTTTATTCTATCAATGTGTATAGTAAAAAATTTGAAGCATCGATAATCAACTTTTTTGGAGAATTTTCAGATCCAAAATATCAAATAGAAAAAAAAAAAATAAAGTTAATTAATTTATTTAATAAAAATTTAATTAAAATTTTGCCAAAATATGGAAAGTTTTTAAGTAGGTTTTCATTTTTTTTAATATTTGTACTTTCTTTTTTACCCTTAAAAAATTTAATAAAAAAAAAAGAACCCGAATTTTTGATTATCCATTTAATTACATCTTTACCTCTTTCATTATTAATATTATTCAATTTTAAAACAAAATTTATTTTGAGAATATCAGGTTTCCCAAAGTTAAACTTTTTAAGAAAGTTTCTATGGAAAATAGCATTGAAAAAAATTCATTTAGTTACATGTCCAACAAAAAATACAATGGATTACTTAAAAAGTTTAGATTTAATAGAATCTTCTAAGATAAAATTATTATATGATCCCATTATATCAATCAAAGAAATACATGAAAAAAGAAAAGAACCATTTAAAAAATATTCTAATTATTTCCTTTCGGTTGGAAGACTAACAAAACAAAAAAATTTTATTTTTTTATGTAAAGTGTTTAAAAAACTTATTGAAATTGATAAAAGTATTATTTTATTAATAGTGGGTGAAGGAGAGGATAAAAAAAAAATACATGAATTTTTATTAAAAAATAATTTACAAAATAATATTTTGCTTCTTGGACAAATAAACAACATTTATCCAATATTTAAAAATTCAAAAGGCTTTATTTTAACCTCTTTATGGGAAGATCCTGGATTTGTATT
>MDTG01161540.1_pt1 | contig 11981 bp, 8 predicted proteins | sample 811421 | NCBI WGS metagenome assembly MDTG01 (sample SAMN05326645, study PRJNA326480) | marine metagenome | isolation source: seawater | place: Pacific Ocean: South East | collected 2011 | reverse complement strand
CTCTACGGCACGCCGAATGTGGATTGCGACGGCAATTGCCTGAATGACGCCGACGGCGATCTGGTGTGCGACGAAGACGAAATCGCCGGTTGTCTGGATGTCAATGCCTGCAACTACGACAGCACTGCAACCGATTACGATCTGGACCTTTGTGACTACAGTTGCTTCGGTTGTACCGATGCCGATGCCGCCAACTTTGACCCGACGGCCACCGTTGACGATGAAACCTGTGTGTACTGCATGCTGGCCATCGATACTGCCGTTTCCGTCGTGGACGTGCTCTGTGCAGGAGACATGAACGGCAGCATTTCCATCCAGGGTGCCACCGGCGGCTATGGCTCCGTCAACTTCGCGCTGGAAGGACAACCTTTCCAGAACAACCTGACGTTCGACCAACTCGACGGGGGCTCATACAAGATCATCGCTATGGACTCTCTGATGTGCACGGATACCCTAGAGGTCAACGTGAATGAGGCTCCGGCCATCCAACTCTTTGCCTTTGCGACGGATGTCGATTGCAACGGAGATGACACGGGGGCAATTCTGGTGACGAGCGAGGGCGGTACCGGCCTCATCAATTACACCTTGGGGACTGACAGCAGCGTGGACGGCAACTTCACTGGCCTCGATGCAGGCCCATATACCGTGTTCGCAACGGATGCCAATGGCTGTGAAACGGACATCTCTGCGGAGGTGGAAGAGCCGGACGCCATCGTCATCACCGTGGACGAGCAGGTCGACCCGAACGACGCTCCGAACGGAGAGATTTCCGTGTCCGTCGCAGGAGGTACGGGAGATTACACCTACGGGTGGGAAGGACCCGGTGGTCCGTATGATACGGAGGACATCGCCGGTCTGACCGACGGTACATACTCCTTGACCGTGACCGATGAGAACGGCTGTGAGGAGACGGAAGTGGTGACCTTGACCACGGTCGGCATCACGGAAGTTACTGGTGCATTGGGCATTGCCTTCATGCCAAACCCGACCACGGGTTTGTTGACAATGGAGTTGAATCAAATCGTCGAGTCTGCCATCCTGGAAGTCTTTGATGGTGCCGGTCGCCGCGTCTTCCGTCAGGAGGGCATGACCATCGCCGGACAGCTCCAGTTGGACTTCGGCAACCTGACGGATGGGGTTTACCAAGTCCGCCTGACGGCGAATGGAAACCACGCTACCCAGCGATTGGTCGTCCGCCACTGACCCTCTGAAACTGCAAGTGATTTGGAAACGCCATCCCGAAAGGGGTGGCGTTTCTGTTTTCACAGCCCCTGTTTTGAGGTATCTTTTATAGAGAATCCTTCCCGATGCGCCCTTATTCCCTGTTTCGCCCCTTGGGCATCCTGCTCCTGATTCAGGCCATACTCTCGTTGGCTTCTTTAGCCCAAGGCCAGCCATGCTTGCCCCTCGGTACACTGTCTATTTCGGTGGAAAACGGCGCGGACACCACGATGTTGACCTGGAAAGTAGACACCGCAGGTACGGCGGTTTTTGATGCGGGATTGGATGTGCTTTGTGGCTCGGACACTACGGTCGCATTGGCTTGCTTGCAAGAGGGAGACAGCTTGCTTCAAACCCAATTCACGCCGCCTTTAGGAGAGGACACGTTGCGGTTTCAGTTGGCATTTCCCCCTTTTGGGGACAGTTTGAATTTGGCCATTCAGTTTGAGCAAGCACCTTGGCTTGAGGTGGGGGTGTCTTGGTTCCAGGGAGACAGCCTCGTCTCCCACATTTGGAATTCGGCGGAAGGAGGTGTGGTGTCCCTGGACGCCTCTGTGCTGGACATTGAGGGCCATGTGGTTCCCGATTGCAGTGTGCCTGGATGCACCAATGAGGACGCCTGCAACTACAATCCGGATGCGACGGAAGACGATGGGAGTTGTCAGTTGCCCTTTTTCTGCTTCGATTGTGACATGAATTGCCTGTGTGACGAGGATGAGGATGGCGTTTGTGACCCGTTTGAGTTTCCGGGTTGCACGGATCCGGAAGCTTGCAATTGGGCGCCGGTATACACCGAGGAGGATGGGAGTTGCTTCTACGCACAGCCAGGATTTGACTGTGCGGGATTCTGTCTGCCAGTGGAGAATGATGAATGTGGCATGGCGACCCCCATTGGTTGCGGCCAGGTGGTCACGGCAACGACGGTTTGTGCGGACACCGCCAACGTGGAGTTCTGTGATCAGTTCAACATTGGAGAATACGAGCACGGCGGCTTGTGGTACACGATCATGGGAACTGGGGATACACTGCGTGCGACACTGTGCTTCGAGGACACTGAATACGACACTTATTTGAATGTCTTTGAAGGGGGGTGTGACGACCTCGACTGTGTGGCTGGCAACGATGACCAGGATGAAGCCAACTTCTTTGCTGAGCCCTGCTATGACTATTTCCTCGCTTCTGCGGTCGAATGGGACAGCGAGGAAGGGGTGGAGTACTTCCTTCACGTCAATGGCTCCAATGCGGTCACTCCCGCGGTGGGAGGATTTGATTTCGTTCTGGTGTGTGACGGTGTTGAAGTGGGGGGCTGTCTTGATCCTGGGGCCTGCAACTACAATCCTTTCGGGACGTTCGACGACGGGTCCTGCGAATACTTGACTTGTGCAGGCTGCGGGTTGTTGTCCGCCTGCAATTATGACAGCACAGCGGTCATCAACGATTTGACTTTCTGCGACTTCACATGCTACGGATGCACGGATGCAGGCGCCTGCAACTACAGTCCAGCGGCGACGATTGAAAGTGGTCTTTGCGAATACAGTTCCTGCGCAGGCTGTCTAGAACCGGAGGCCTGCAATTATGACCCTGTCGCTACCCTCGATGCCGGCAATTGCGAATACACCTCCTGCCTCGGATGCACCGATGGGTCCGCGTCCAACTTCAACCCGCAGGCCACTGTGGAGGATGGCAGTTGCACCTATTGTGACTTGGTCTTGTCCCTCGGAGCGCTCGTGATGGAATCGTGTCCTGCTGCACAGGACGCGTCGGCATCTTTTGCGGTGGACAGCGCTTTGACCGATTCCGTATCCTACACCTTGTTCGGACCGGTGGACACACTTGCTGGTGCAGGCGAAGAGGGGGGCTTCATCGGGTTGGCCCCCGGCGGCTATTTGTTGGAGGTGTTGGATGGAGATTCTTCTTGCAGTGCAGTCCAATCCTTTGAGGTGCTGGCTGCCCCGGATTTGAACTTCTTTGCGGTGGCGGCCGCACCTGCATGTGCAGGCGGCATGGACGGCAGTGTGGCTGCGTTTGTGGCGGACACAGTGGTTCCGGTCGGATTCAGCTTGAATGGCATCGCGGCCGATTCGAGCGGCACCTTCCTCGGCCTCTCGGCCGGGGCTTACTTTGTCGAGGTCACGGTGCTCATGCCGGGTGGGGCCACCTGTTCGGATACCGCCACGGCCATCGTCGTCGATCCCGAAGGCATGATCGTGACCCTTGATGGGGTCGAAGGGGCGAGTCCCGGAGAAGAAAATGGAGGCGCGGCTGTGACAGTGACAGGTGGCTTGGAACCCTACGAATTTGAATGGAGCGGCCCCTCTGGAATCACGAGTGCGGAAGATCCCGATGATTTGGCCTCAGGGGAGTGGACGCTGACCGTGACGGGCGACGATGGATGCAGCACCACTCTGGTTGTGTCCGTGCCTGTGGGCATGGAAAACCTGACCCTAGATGGTTTTGCCGTCGTGCCGAATCCTGCAAAGGACCGGATCACCTTGCGTTTCGGTGCGCCGTTCAGCGGTGTGGTGCGTGTGCTCGATGCCTTGGGCAGATGGGCCGGTGAATACCGCGTGGATGGGGCTGAAACCCAGCTGTCGTTGGGCCACCTGCCTCGCGGGATGTACATGGTTCGCGCCAAGGCCGACAATGGCCGGACAGGGGCATTCCGGATGTTGTTGGAAGACTGATCAGAGGTCGGAAGCTGCGAAGCTGCGTTCCCACAGCAGCTGGCCGTTCGCATCGTGGGTGCGGAAGGTCATCACACGGTCATTGCGCGGTCCGGTGAGGGTCAACGTGCCATAATTCCGGACCCCGATGATGGTGCCTTCCAAGCGGTTGTGGTTGGGTTCCCCGCTGTGGTCGTATGTGCTGCTCGTCAGCGCGCTGCAGGTAAAGTCCAGCAGGGTCTGTCCCGGTTGGACCTCAAGAGCGCTCAACTCGGAGCTGTGACGGTCACCGGTGAGGAACACCACGCCGTGAATGCCTTCGTCCCGAATCCGCGAAAACAAGGTGGCCCGCTCTTCCTCGAACATGGCGAAGTTCTCGTAAGCGGCAAAGTCTGAGACCACTTGGCCGCCAATGGCCACCACTTTGAATGGGGCCTTGCTGTATTGTAGGGCCGATATGAGCCAGTCCAACTGCGCATCGCCGAGCATTTTCGGTGTGCGGGTCGCATTGTCTGGGTTGACGCGGAACGTTCGATTGTCCATGAGGAAGAAGTCGACGTCATGGAAGCGGAACTGGGTAGTGATGCCTGCACCCCCAAGGTCTGGAAGGCCATGGGAGGGATTGGGCCAGAAGTCCTCGAACGTTTCAGCAGCCCAGTCCTTGTGAATCCAGCTTCCGTCCGCATCGTTGGGGCCATAGTCATGGTCGTCCCAAATGGCATAATGCGGACAGGCGCCCAACAAGACCTGTAGCTCAGGCAGACGCCGCAGGTGGCTGTAGCGGTGCTGCATGCCCTGTTTGCTGTCCAAATCGACCTCTCGGAAGTACACATTGTCACCGAGCCATAGCATCAGGTCTGGCTGGGAAGCCGCGATGGTCTCATAGATCTCATATCCTCCACCATAGCCCTTTCCAGGTCGGTCATAAGCTGGCTCGTTGATAAAGGAACAGGACCCGAGTGCGACGGTGAATTCAGGCGGCTCGAATCGGTAGTCCCACAGGGGTTGGGTCCTGAAGGACATGGCTTGGGGCAAAAGCCCTTCCTCCATCAGGCCGTCATTGAACCAGATTCGGTAGCGGTATCCGGTCCCCGGTTCAAGTCCGCCCACGTCAAATGTGTGAGCAAAGGCGGATCCAGCGGAAGTCTCGCCAGAGGCCATGTGAAGGGGGGATTCCGGTGCGGTCGGGAGGCTGTCAGGCCAACATTCGAGCCGGACTGTGCCGGCGCTTTCGGTTTGCGTCCAGATGCGGACGTCGCGCATGCCGACATGGCCGACCATGGGCTGGCAGGCGGCTTGACCGAAAAGCAGGTAAGGGGCGGCGAGCAGGGAGAGAAATCCAATCAGGCGCATGATGCAAAGGAAACAGGGGACGGCCGAAGTTCGGCACGCCCCCTGTTTCCTACGCAAAGTCAGTGCGGTCAGTCGATTGCGTAATCCACTCCTTCAATGGCGGGACCGAGCTTGATCATGTATTGGATGCCTTCCGCTTCAAAGCGGATCATCTTGAAGACCTCCTTGCTGGTGGGGAGGCGAAGGTTGAAGGTGCGGCCATCAAAGCCGTCCGGATAGTCGGACTTGATGAGCTTGCGGATGGACTGGTCGAGCTTTTCATAGCTCACGATGCGTCGGGTGGACATGGGCAAAACAAGTTGGAATCGCCTCCCTGTACCCAGACGCCCTTCAAAAGGTTTCATTATTTGTCGGCGACACGTCGCCCCGTTGACTTCACCTTTTATCCCGGTTATCTTCGACGGGCACCTGACCAACCGCAATGCAGTCGTTGATTGAGACCATCCGAACCACCACCCCCGAGGGGTTCGACTTCGCTTGGATGGGAAATCTGGTCCGGAGCATCGACCCGGGTGAATTGGACATGCGGGGGTGCATTCCGTCCATCGAAGGCATGACGGACAACTATGCACGCAACATCCTGCTGTTGGATCCCTTCGAAGTCGTGGTCTTGCATTGGCCTCCAGGTGTGGAAAGTGCAATTCACCATCACGAGGGCTTCTGGGGCTATGTCCTGTGCCTCGAAGGCGAGGTGGAGAACGTCGAGTACACCTTTGATGTCGACCGAAAGGAACTTCGTGAAGGCCACGCACTGCGCGTGAGCGCCGGCGGTGTCTTGCCCGAACCGGATGGGACCATTCACAAGATTGTCAACCCCAGTCCGGACCGCCCGTTGGTGACGGTGCACTTCTATGCACCCGCGTTGGACACGTTGGACGGCATGGTCATTTTCGATGCCGAGAAGGGCTGGTTGGGCGAGTTGAACGAAGAGGCCACCACGGCATCATTTCACCAGGATTCCTCAGGCTTCCGGCGATTGGAGAAGGAGGCGTTTACCTACGTTCCGATCCATGAAGTGTCTGGGCACCGCACCCATCGATTCTACCCCTTGATTCCCAAGCCTTCTCCTGAGGCCATCCTGCACAACATCGCCACTTACTATTCAGAGCAAGCCGAGACCTACGACCACCTGGACCAAGGCAGTGAAAAGCGGCGTGCTTACACTGAAGGAATCAACGCCATCATCGCGGACGATTTGCGCAATACCGTCGTCGGTCGCGTGGTGCATGTGGCCTGCGGCACAGGACGCCGTGCAGCGGACATTCGGGACCAATCCGGGCTGGACTACATCATGGAGGGGGTGGACATCAGCGCCTCCATGGTCGAGAAGGCCAAGGAGCGGGACGTGGTTGGACGCATTGGCCATTGGAATGAAATCCACATGGACACAGATGCCTATGACGCGGTGACCTTCCTCTATGCTTTCGGGCACATCCCCAGCGTTGCCGAACGCAAGAAGAGCCTCGAGAAGGTGGCCTCCGTACTGAAGCCCGGAGGCCGCTTCTATTTCGACGTGTTCAATGTGGCCAACCCCAATGAGTGGGGCCCGGAAGCTGCGCGCATTTTTGACGAGCTCAACTTGGCGGATGAAGGGTATGAGCGGGGTGACCTGTTTTACAAGCGCCATGGGGCGGAGACCGTGGCCTTCCTGCATTACTGCTCTGCAGAAGGCATCTCGGCGTTGGTCGAGGCTTGTGGCCTGCGCGTCATGAGTGTGTTACGCATTGGTTATGTCGAGCGTCCGGGCGAACAGCTCGAGGCGGGGGAGGAGAGAGGCAATCTCCTGTTGATTTGCGAAAAGCCGAGGGCCTGATGAAACCTGAGTCGGCTGACGCCGGTTGTGCGAGCATGGGCGATTACGAAGACAGAAAGGATTACGCGAAAGGTGCACTGGATCAGGCGCCGGAACATCCCGAGCAGTGGCTGCAAGGCTGGTTGGATGCGGCCCGCAAGGCCGACCCTGGGGATTACAATGCCATGACTTTGTCTTCTATCGGGGCGGATGGCCACCCGGATGCGCGCATTGTCTTGTTGCGTGACCTGACCTGGATCGATGGTGTGCCCGCCCTGTCGTTCTACACGAACTACCGAAGCGAGAAAGGCCAGCAAGTGGAGGCGCATCCCCATGCGGCGGCCACATTTTTCTGGCGAGAGCTGGAGCGTCAACTGCGGGTCCGTGGACGCGTGGTTCGCCTGTCCGAAGCAGAATCGGACCGGTATTTTGCTTCGCGTCCTCGGGCCAGTCGGATTGGGGCTTGGGCTTCCCAACAAAGCGAAGCTCTGGCCAATCGGGCAGCGTTGGAGCAGGCCCGGTTGGATGTGGAGGCCCGATTCCCTGAAGAAGTTCCCCGCCCGCCGCACTGGGGTGGCTATCGGATTGAAGCCGCTGAGATTGAATTTTGGCAGGGACGTCCTGGACGCCTTCATGACCGTTTCCATTTCACGCGGGTTGGCGGGAATTGGACCGCCCGGCGTTTGCAGCCTTGAGGAGCGGTGTCAGGAGACGTATAGGATGAGCCCCTTGAGGTAACGGGCTTCGCCGTGCCCAGCCTGTGTTGGATGATCAGCGGGTTGTCCCAGTCGACGCAGGATTCGCACAGACCTTCCAGATGCGAGGGCGGCAGCAACGATCGTGTCTTCAAACAGCGCGGCGTCGACCACTTGCGAACAGCTGAAGGTCCACAGTAGGCTGTCCTTTGGCATCTTCCGCAGCGCCGTCTCATTGAGCCGCTTGTACCCTTGAACGGCCTTGTGCCGGGCCTTCCGGCTTTTGGCGTAGGCGGGCGGGTCCAAGATGACGATCGGCGGCAGCTCCTCGGCTTGTCGCAGGTAGGCCATGACGTCTCCGCATTGGCCATGGTGTTGAGCACCGAATCCATTGAGCGTGGCATTCGCGTTGGCCTGGTCGATTGCAGCTTGGGAGGCGTCGAGGCTGATCACTTCAGGGCTCCCACCTTTCAGGGCTGCAAGACTGAAGCCGCCGGTGTAACTGAACGCATTGAGGACGCTCCGCCCATCGGCCATCTCCATGAGGAGGCGTCGGTTGTCGCGCTGGTCGAGGAAGAATCCGGTCTTTTGTCCCCTGATCGGATCCACTTCATAGCGGAGGCCGTGCTCCTCAAATTCGTGGGGAAGGTCCACATTCTCCGATGACCATACCCATCCGTCGCGGTTCTGCCCATCGTGGCCCTCCAACTTGTTGAGCAGGGGGGCACTCTTGTTGATGATACCGCGCAGGGACGCGCCATAGGCTTCGCGCAATCCGGCCGCAATCTCGTCGAGGGCCCGGTGCATGCCGATGCTGTGCGTTTGGATGACGGCCAATCCTGCATAGACATCGATGACAAGGCCGGACAATCCGTCGCCTTCCCCGTGGACGGCGCGGAAGCCGAGCGGATCATTGCCACCTTTCCACAACCCTGTGGCCTGACGCATCCCAAGACACTCGGTCAGGCGGGCCGTCCACCATGCGGCATTGGGCGGCTGGGATTCATTTTGACGCGCGAGCAAACGGACTGCAATGCTGCCTCCGCCCCAATGCCCCCAGCCGAGAAAGGCGGCGTTTGAATCCCGAACCCGCACCCAATCGCCGTCGGCAGGAGGGTCATCGTCGACTTCGATCTTGGCGATGGCTCCCGAGAACACCCAGGGGTGTCCTTGTCGGATGGGGCGTTCCTTGCCGGGAAGCAGGTGGACATCAGCGTAAGAGAGCAGCGTCGACATGGACGCGAAGGTACTCGGACGCATCGGCCCCTTGCGCAGTCACCGCACCTTAGGGGAGATCCAGCCCGAGGCCCAATGGAGCTGTCCTTGAGACCTCAGGTCCTCTAGTATGCCCCGCACGGCGTCGTGGTGCACCGGAGGAATGAGCCGCTTCAATTCGGCGGATGTGGTCCCCGAGCCGATGGCGGCGAGGACATCGGATGCGGTCCACGCCGCTGGGGGATCACAGATGTCGCACCGTCCGCAAGCTTCACCAGCCGTTTCTCCGAACCAGCTTTCGAGGGTGATTGCCCGGCATTGTGAGCCAGTCACGTATTCACGCATGGCTTCCCAACGGCGTTGGGTGTCCTCCACCCGGTCTTGAAGCAGGGGGCGCGGCAGTTGAACCCGTTTAGCTTCAGGACGGGCCAATGGGAAGGAGAGCCGAACCCGTTTGTCCGGCGTGGATACAGTCAAAAGCTCCAATTCTTCCAAGCGGCGCAGGTGGGCGATCACCTTTGGTAGCGGCATGCGAAGTCCATCTGCCATGGCGCTGAGGTTCAGCTGTTGTCGACCCTTGGCTTCCACAGGTGCATGTTGGGTCAGCCAACGCAATACGGGGGCGTCTGGACCACCGGACGAGGCAAAGGCCCCACACCGTTCGGGATCGGCTGCCCATCGAAACCAAGAAGGTCCGGCATCTGAATGTTGGACGAGGATTCCGTGGCGCTCCAGCAGGTCGATGCTCTTTGCGACAACCTGTCGCGTAACCTTGGCTCGCTTGGCCAAGTCCTGCCATGCGAGAGTGGTGGGCTCTTCCATGGTGGACCCCACAGCGAGGTCCAGAGCATTGACAATGGCTTGGAGTACGGTGCGGATCTGGTCCATGGTGGGCCATTGCGTTCTCACCCGAGACTCGGCTTCCGCCACCGATTGCCCGTCCAAAAAGAGGGTCGCTGTGGCCGGCAAGCCATCCCTTCCGGCCCTTCCGGCCTCTTGGATATAGCCTTCTGGGGAATCGGGCACGTGCGCATGGGCGATGTGCCGGACATCCGGCTTGTCGATTCCCATGCCAAAGGCGGTGGTGCAGGACAGGAATTGCAGCTCGCCCTGGATCCAAGCCGCTTGATTGCGGTCCCGTTCGGACCGGTCCATACCGGCATGGTAAGGGGCGACGTGGTGGCCACGCCCGGCAAGAAAGGCGGCCATGTCCTCAGCTTCCCTTCGGGTTCGGACGTACAGTATGCCCGTTCCTTCTGCATGACTGGCCCAGTGAGCCAAGGCTTCCATGCGGTCACGGACCGCGTCCACCCGGAAGGCGAGGTTGTCCCGGCGCATGGGCGTCCGGATGACAGCGGGACTCTGAAGCCCCAGCAGGGATTGGATGTCCTCGGCCACACGGTCCGTCGCCGTGGCGGTCAGGGCAATCCAACTGGCTTTTGGATGCCAGTCGCGCAGAACGTGAAGCCCGAGGTAGTCTGCTCGGAAGGCGTGCCCCCACTGGCTGACGCAATGGGCCTCGTCGATGACGACGGTGCGCACTGGCATCTGTCGACAAGCGGCTTCAAATGCCGGGTTGGCCAAGCGCTCGGGTGCGACAAATAGAAATCCCCCGGGGCCATGTACGAACCGGGACAGGGTCCGATCCATCGCCGCAGGGGACATGGCGCCAATGAGCGCATCTGCGACCACACCCGCTTTGCGGAGTCCGAAGACCTGATCGGCGATGAGGGCCACCAATGGACTGATGACCAAACACACGCCGCTCCGGTGCAGACCAGGCACTTGGTAGCACAGGCTTTTTCCGCCGCCTGTGGGCAGAATGGCAAGCACATCTTGCCCTTTGGCTGCCGCGCTCACAACCGGCACTTGTGCCTCACGAAAGTGCGTGTACCCCCAGTGCTGTCGAAGCAAAGCTTCGAGTGCTTCAAGCGAGGGGGGAGGAGGCGTGGACAGGTCCATGTGGGTCAATGGTATCGCGGCAAGTCGAGCGCTACCTTTCGGGGCTCAAATCACGGGACGGAATTCCCGACAAACCACCGAAACATGCTGGTCGCTGGCAATTGGAAAAGCAACAAGTCATTCAACGAGTCCGTGGAATTTGCGAACGCATTCGCAAAACTCGGAGCAGCACCGGAAGGGGTGGAGGTCATGATTGCACCGCCTGCGCCGTATCTGGCGGCCATGGGGGCATCTGACCTGGCCTTCCGCTTGGGGGCACAAAATGTCTCGGCCACCGGCCCCGGCGCGCAAACCGGCGAGTTCACGGCGGAGATGCTCCGAGGCTGTGGTGTGCAGGACGTAATTGTGGGCCACAGTGAGCGCCGTGATGGCCACGGTGACGACGACGAGACGGTGGCCGAAAAGGTCAACCACGTCCTCGACGCGGGGCTTCGTGTGGTCTTCTGCTGCGGCGAAAGCCTGCAGGACCGACAGACCGATGTTCATTTTGACAAGGTGCTGCGGCAGTTGGAGTCGGGCATCCTTCACCTGCCCGCCGAGGTCATGGGCCGGGTGGTCGTGGCCTACGAGCCCATTTGGGCGATCGGAACCGGGCTCACAGCGACCGCCGAACAGGCCCAGGAAATGCACGCCGCCATTCGCAAGTGGATTGCGGAGGCGTACGATGCGGAAGTGGCCGCCGCCATTCCGCTGTTGTACGGCGGCAGCTGCAAGCCCGCCAACGCCGACGAACTCTTCGCCTGTGCCGATGTGGACGGTGGATTGATTGGAGGCGCTTCCTTGGATGTGGAGAATTTCCGCGCACTCGTCGAGGCAGCTGGTCGTGCCTCGGCAGCGGCATCCATGCCCTCCTGATCGTGGGCTGGATTCGCGTCCATGTGAAATGCACACCGGCCGAGCCTGGCCGGGACATCGCCACGGCCTGGTTGGACGAGGTGGGGTGCAGCATGTTCCAGCACGAGGGAGCGGCTTTGATGGCTTTTGGTCAGGAACCCGAGCTCGACCGCACCGCTTTGGACGACGTCAGGGACCGCTTGGTCCCGCTTGGTCTGACGGATTGGCAAGTCTCTGAAGTGGAGG
>MDTG01148571.1_pt1 | contig 11981 bp, 14 predicted proteins | sample 811421 | NCBI WGS metagenome assembly MDTG01 (sample SAMN05326645, study PRJNA326480) | marine metagenome | isolation source: seawater | place: Pacific Ocean: South East | collected 2011 | reverse complement strand
CATCACCTGAGACAAAGGAACAATTTGTTTCACAAGCATTGCTTATTTCAAACCATGGGGAAAAAGTTTCTTTCCCGCCCAACTCCATTACATCGTTTGGTCTTGCTCTACCCCAAAAATTTTTTAGCAAAAGATTAACAAATATTAAAACGCAGATAATTTGGGAAATCCACAATAAAAATATTTCTTTAAAAGAAAACCTATAATTGAAAAATACTTTATCAATTTTGATTAAGCGTCCCACTATGGGCAAAATTAACATATAAATGAGTATTAGTGGTAAAAAGATATCTCTAAACAATATGGAGGCCAAATCAAAATTTTGTAATGCAAATTGTGATGCCCCATAATAAAACAACCCGGATATATATAAATCTAAGGATGGTCCAGCAGTCACAAATACGCAACTAAAAAACAAAATTAGAATGTAATAAAAAATCTCAGAATTTTTTTCAGGAATTAAATTTGACAATTTGTATTTATTATATTTTTTTTCTATTAATTTGTTTAAAACCTTAAATAATATTAGGGCTAAAATTGCTCCACCAACAATATCTGTAAAAAAATGCGCACCAACAATAACTCGACTAAAAGCAACAATTGATGCTAAAAAATAAAAAAAATATTTTAGTTTTGGAAGAATAGAAACCAGAATTAGGCAAACTATAAATATTGTAGAAGAGTGTCCAGATGGGAAAGAATGAAAACTTGATTCCAAAGTAAAATATTTAAAACTAAAAACATCTTCGAAATTAGTGTGATTTGGTCTAGGCCTTCCTACCATATGTTTTATAATTTGAGTAACTATCCCAACTGCCAAAACATAAACAAAAGAAGAAACAAAAAAATCAGAAAGTTTGTTTGTTAATTTAGATTTTATGATTTGAAATTTGTCATTTATATAAAAAATAACAAACCCTGTTATTGTAATAGAAAAATACCAAGATGAACTGCCAAGTTTTGTAATTTCTGAAAAAAATTCTTTTGGGAAAACTCCATTTCCCAACTTACTTAAGTTTATGAAATAACGATAAAACCAAAGATCCAAATTAAAAGAAACAAAAATACTGAATGTTACTATTGCTAAAATAAGTAATTCAAATTTTATGCTTTTAAAAATACTCATTTTGCAACTATTAAAAAATTAAATGAGGTTTACAATATAAACTTTGATAAGTCCTGACTTTTAATAAGCTCCCCTAAGCTATTTTCAACATATTCCTTGTTTATTATTATTTTTATAGGGCCAATATCTGATGCAGTAAAACTAACTTCTTCTAGAAGTTTTTCCATAACGGTGTGAAGTCTTCTTGCGCCAATGTTTTCAACATTTTGGTTAATTTCTGTAGAAAGTGTGGCTATAGTTTCAATGCCACTATCTTCAAACTCTAAATCAACCTTTTCAGTTCCTAATAATCCCCTGTACTGTTTTATTAGACTGTTTTGTGTTTCAGTTAATATGAGTTTGAAATCTTCTTTATTGAGACTGTCAAGCTCAACCCTTATCGGAAGCCTACCCTGTAATTCTGGAAGCATATCAGATGGTTTTGAAAGGTGAAAAGCCCCTGACGCAATAAACAATATATAATCAGTTTTTACAACACCATGTTTTGTGGTAACCGCAGTTCCCTCTATTAAAGGTAAAAGATCTCTTTGAACACCTTCTCTTGATACATCGGCACCTGCTCTATCACTTCTTGAGGTAATTTTGTCTATCTCGTCAATAAAGACTATACCATTTTCTTCAACATCACTTAGCGCCCTACTATTAATTTTATCTTGATCAAGTAACTTATCTGTCTCTTCATTTAACAAATATGTATGAGAGTCTTTCACAGACATTTTTTTCATTTTTTTCTGTCCACCAAACCCTTTGCCCAAAACATCACCTAAGTTTATCATCCCCATTTGAGAACCAGGCATCCCCGGTATATCCATAGTTGGTAAACTAAAGCTAGTGTTAGGTGAAACAGGAATTTCAACTTCCTTATCATTTAATTCACCAGAACGAAGTTTCGTTCTAAAACTATCTCTGGTTGCAGGTGCTGAGCTTTTTGAAACGAGCACATCTAAAATTCTTTCCTCAGCATTTTTTTCTGCTTTTGCCTTAACTTCATTTCCCATTTTAATTTTCGTCTTAGTAATACTAATTTCTACAAGATCTCTAATTATTTGCTCAACATCACGACCAACATAACCAACCTCTGTAAACTTAGTTGCCTCAACCTTTATAAAAGGTGCATCTGCTAATTTTGCCAACCTTCTTGAAATTTCAGTTTTGCCACAACCAGTTGGACCAACCATTAAAATATTTTTTGGGACAATTTCTTCTTTAAGTGAGTCATCAAGTTGTTTTCTTCTCCATCTATTTCTAAGAGCAACAGCAACTGCACGTTTAGCTTTGTTTTGACCAATAATAAATTTATCAAGTTCTGAAACAATCTCTCTAGGACTAAAACTAGACTCCATTTACAACTTTATACTTTCGGAAATTATATTATGATTTGTGTATATGCAGATATCAGCTGCAATGTTTAATGATTCTAATGCAATTTGTTTTGCATCCATATTAGTATTCTTAATCAACGCTTTTGCAGCACTATTAGCATATGGGCCTCCTGAACCTATAGCAAGTATTCCGTCATCTGACTCAATTACATCGCCTGTTCCAGAGAGCAACAAACTAACTTCTTTGTCCGCTACAATCATCATTGCTTCTAATCTTCTTAAGTAACGATCTGTTCTCCAGTCTTTTGCAAGTTCTACACATGCTCTTTTAAGCTGATTTTTATACTGCTCTAATTTTCCCTCTAATCTTTCAAACAATGCAAATGCATCAGCTGTAGAACCAGCAAAACCTGATATTACAGTTTGATCAGCCCCAAGTCTTCTTATTTTTTTTACATTTGATTTCATAACTGTATTTCCCAAACTTGCCTGTCCATCACCTGCAATTACTACGAGATTGTCTTTTCTAATGCCAATTATTGTTGTTGATTTTATTAAATTTTTTTTCATATTTATTGCCTGAATATAAAATGGCTATTTAATTATTTTTATCAAGTGATTTACCTAGAATTTATTCAAATTCGCTGATATTACGGAAAAAATGCGTAAGGGAACAGTTAATAGAAACACCAAAGAAACTAAAATTTCATGTACAATTAACTTAGATGGATCTGGTAAAGCAGATATTTACACGGGTATTGGTTTCTTTGATCATATGTTAGAAATCTTTGTTCATCATAGTTTAATTGATATGAGTTTAAAAACAGAAGGCGACATAAATGTTGACTTACACCATAGCGTGGAAGATACAGCTTATGCGATTGCATTAGCAACACAAGAGGCTCTTAGTGACAAAAAAGGTATTAATAGGTACGGCTTCTTTTACATACCTATGGACGATTGTTTATCACGTTGTGTCATTGATTTTTGTGGCAGACCAGAGTTTGTTTGGAAGGTTGATTTAGGATTGAAAAAGATTGGTGAAATGGATACAGAATTATTTGCTGAGTTTTTTAAAGCCTTCACAAATGAATCAAGGTGTAACTTACATATTGAAAATATTTATGGGGTTAACAACCACCATATTATAGAGTCGTGCTTTAAAGCTTTTGCAAAAAGCTATAGAATGGCAATTGAAATAGATCAAAGAAGAAAAAATCAAATTCCATCATCTAAGGGCACTTTGTAATTTTTTAATGAAGCAAATTACCATAATTGATTATGGGTCTGGAAATGTTTTGTCCGCTCAAAAATCTTTTTTAAAAGTTGCTGAAGCAAACAATATAAAGTCAAAAGTACTAGTTTCAAAAAACTTAGATGATATTAAGAACTCAACCCATGTCGTTTTGCCTGGCCAGGGAGCTTTTGTTACATGTATGAATGGCGTTAATAATACTGATGGACTCGTCGAAGAGCTATATGAATTTGCAATAATCAAGAAAAAACCATTTTTAGGTATCTGTGTTGGTATGCAAATGTTAGCAACAGATAGTGTAGAGAATGGATTACACAAGGGTCTAGGTTGGATAGAAGGACACATAAAGCCAATTCCTTCAGAAAAATTAAAATTACCCCACATGGGTTGGAATACCGTAAATCCAACTCATAAAAATAAACTTATTAACAGTAAAGAAGACTTTTATTTTGTTCATTCATACTATTTTGAATGCCTAAGAAAGGAGCATATATTGGCTGAAACCTCTTATGGAATAAATTTTACTTCAATAGTTGCAAAAGAAAATATATATGGCGTTCAGTTTCACCCTGAAAAAAGTTCCTCCCAGGGGTTAAACTTAATAAAAAGATTTTTGAAATAATATTATGTCTATTCAATTAAAAGAAAAAATAAATATTTCAGTTGATAAAATAAAAAATTTATCTGAAGTAGATCTAGCAGACCTGTGTAATATAACAGAACAAGCTATTGGGGCTGGAGGAGGTTTTGGTTGGTTAAGAGTTCCAACTAGAGAGATTCTTAACCAATATTGGAATAAAATTATTAATGATGAACTTACAAATCTTGTTGTTGGAAGATTGAATGGTGTAATTGCTGGCACTCTTCAATTGTCATATGAAGCAACAAACATTGAATCTAGGAAAAACATTGCTCAAATAAAAAGACATTTTGTTGCTCCTTGGGCAAGGGGTTATGGTCTGGCTAAATCAATGATTGATTTTTCAGAAAAACAAGCAAAAGAAAATAATATTAAGTCGATACAACTTGCTGTTAGAGAAACACAAGATGCGGCAGTACAATTATTTTCAAGTAAAGATTACAAAATTTGGGGTGAAAATCCTTACTACGCATTTATAAATGGTGCTTTTATTAAGGGAATATATTTTTATAAAAATCTGTAGTGCAAATAATACCTGCTATTGATCTAAAAGATAATAAATGTGTCAGACTAACTGAAGGCAAAGATCAAACCAGCACAGTATTTAATAATAACCCTCAAGAACAAGCAACATACTTCGAGCAAATAGGGTGTTCAAAAATACATATAGTGGATTTAGACGCTGCGTTTGGACGACCAGAAATAAATATTTCTTCAATCAAGAATATTAGAAAATCAATTTCAATTCCAATTCAGCTTGGGGGTGGAATAAGAAGTAAGGTTGACGCGGAGAAATATTTTGACTTAGGTGTAGACAATTTAATAATCGGATCAATGTCGGTTAATAATCCAGAAACAGTTAAGCTACTCTCAAATACCTATAAAAAAAAGATATACGTATCGCTTGATATCAAAAATGATAAAATAATGATTAAGGGCTGGAAAGAAAGCTCAGGTTTGAAATTGTCAGACATTCTAAAAATATATGAAAACTCGAACATAGCAGGTTACGTCATCACTGACATTCACAATGACGGAAAGCTTGCAGGATTAAACATATCGTATTTAGAGAAATTAATAAATCAAATAGGCTTAAGAAATCAATCAAACAAAAATATAATAGTAGCCGGCGGCCTAACAGATTATGAAGATTTAAGAAATTTCAAAAATCTTAATCTGCAAAATATAGAAGGTATAATTTCTGGAAAATCTTTTTATGTTGGCAATATTGATTTAATAAAAGCTCAACAAATACTGGATAATAATGCTTAAGATCAGAATAATTCCCTGTCTTGATGTCAAGGATGGAAGAGTTGTTAAGGGGGTTAATTTTATAGATTTGATAGACGCAGGTGACCCTGTAGAACAAGCTAAATATTATTCAGAAAATGGTGCTGACGAAATATGTTTTTTAGATATTAGCGCATCACTTGAAAACAGAGATACAATGGTGAACGTTGTTAGAAAAACATCAAATGAAGTATTTATACCCTTAACTGTAGGTGGTGGGATTTCATCAATTAAAAATATTCAGTCACTGCTTAAGGCTGGTGCTGACAAAATATCAATTAATTCTGCCGCAATCAAAAATCCAGATATAATTAAACATGCCTCAGAATATTTTGGAAGTCAGTGTATAGTAGTGGCCGTGGATGTAAAAAAAAATCAAGATGATTGGTTTGTTTATACACACGGGGGGACGATAAAAACTGAATTATATGCTTTAGATTGGTTAGAGAAGGTTCAAAAAATGGGAGCAGGAGAAATTTTACTTACATCTATGGATAAAGATGGTACTAAATCTGGGTTTGACTATGAACTTCTTAATAAAGCTTCTAACATACTTAATATACCACTTATTGCCAGTGGTGGTGTCGGAAAGATTGAGCATTTCTATGAAGGTGTAGTAAAAGGAAATGCCAATGCACTCTTGGCAGCCTCAGTCTTTCATTTTAATGAAATTACCATTAAAGATGTCAAAGAATATTTAAATCAAAAGAATTTAAAGGTTAGGTTATAAAAAATGAGCATAAGTATAGAAGAGCTTTCAAAAAAACTAGACCAAAGAATTGAAAGTAAAATAAAAAATTCATACACCAATAAATTACTTAAGCTTGGATCAAAAAAAATCGCACAAAAATTTGCCGAAGAATCCTCAGAACTTATAATTGACTATTTAAATGGGTCAAAAAAAAGAACAATCGAAGAAGCCGCAGATGTAATTTATCACTTACTGGTTTTGCTTAAGTCTAAAAAAATAAAAATTAGTGATATACATAAGGAATTATCAAAAAGATCATAAATGTACGATAACGAAAATATATTTGCAAAAATATTAAGAAATGAGATTCCTTGTGATAAAATATATGAAGATGACATAAGTTTGTTTTTCAAAGATATTAATCCACAGGCCAAAATACATATTTTAGGTGTTCCAAAAATACCGTGTGTTGATTATTCAGATTTTATAAAAAACGCAGATACAAATCTAATAAACTCTTTTTTTTTAAACTTAGAAAGCGTTTTACAGATACTTAAAGTTAAAGAAAATGGCTATAGAATTGTAACAAATTCAGGTGTTGATGGTGGTCAAGAAGTTCCTCATTTTCACATTCATATTCTTGCTGGAGAAAAGATTAAGTAGTTACAAAACTACTCCTTTACAATAACATAGTTAATTATTTCATTTACACCTTTAATGGTTTTTAGTGCCCCAACTAAACTTTCAAGCTGTTCTGGTCTTGATGTTATTCCTGCTATGAAAATTTTTCCATTAATTGTTTCAAAATTATATGCAACTGATCTTAAGCCTATTGTTTTAGCTGCAACTCCTCTTGCTTGTGTATTTATCCATAGGTCATTTGCATAGTCCTTGATACCAGCCCTGCTACCAGTTTCTATTTCATTAACTACTTCCCTAACCCCATCTACTTCCCAGACTAATCTTACAGCCTCTATTCGTACTTCTTGATTGTTAACAAGTCCAGTAAGAAGAACCCTTCCTTCTAAAACTGATGTATTAATATTTACAAACATATCGTTCCCAGCATTCAAAAATTTTGCTGCTACATTAACTTTTATTGTTGCATCATCTACAACAGTTCCAAGAGACCTATCTCCCTCTGCAACAACCATGGCTGTGCCTCCACCTGTAGCTAAGACATTAGCAGGTGAACAACCAAGTTGTGATAAGGACAACAAAAGAAGGCTTATGCCAAAAAACATATTTAGAATTTTTTTGTTTTTAAAACCCATTTGTAAACTTTATTTTTTGTTATTCCTGTTAATTTATGTACTATTTCAACGACGTCGGTCAAAGAAAATTTTAATAGCAGTTTTTTTATTTCAGCCTCAAAAAAGGTAAGGTTTTCAACATCTAATGTTTTTTTACTACTCGAGCTAAGAACAACTACAAATTCACCTTTAAGATTTTCTTTTTTACTTAGAATCTTTTCTTTAACCTGATGAACAGACCCTCGAAAGATTCTTTCGTTAATCTTAGTGAGTTCTTTTGCAACCGATATTTCTCTATTTTTCATTTTCAAATCCATTTGTTCTAGGAAGGTAATTATTTTATGACTTGATACAAAAAAAACGGAAGTTCGTTCACATTTCTCAACTTTATCAATAAATACTAAAATATCATTTTTTGTTTTAGGAAAAAAACCAAAAAAACTAAATTCGTTTATTGGAATGCCTGATAATTGAAGCGCAGGAATAATTGATGTTGGTCCAGGAATTGAGGTTATTTTTAAATTGTTATCTAAACAGTGTCGAATTAGTTTGTAGCCAGGATCTGATATCAGTGGAGAACCTGCGTCTGAAATGAGCACAACATTTCCATTATGTAAGTTTTTTGCTAATTTTTTTATTGTCAAATCCTCGTTATAATCATGAAGTGCAATTAACTTCTTTTTAATGCCTAATTTATTTAGTAACTTAAGAGAATGTTTTGGGTTTTCACAAATAACAAAATCAGCTTTATCTATAATTTTTACCGCTCTGTTTGTAATGTCATCTAAGTTTCCAATTGGAGTAGACACAATGTACAAATTAATAATCTCATTAGTCATAATCATATTTAATATTACATTTATAGTTTCATGTACTCCAGTAAATTTATCAAAACCAAATGATAACAAACAATTTAATAAGGAAAACAACAATACAAAAGCAGAAAATATAAGTGATTTAAAAAAAGATGAAAAATTAGAAAAAAATAATAATGAAAGTTTATTAAAGAAATCTATAGATCAAAAAATAAATCTAAACAGAGAGGTTGTACTTTTATTTCCAAAAGAAAAAAAAACTAAAATTACAAATCAATTTATAAATATAATTGAGCTAGCTATATATAATAAGGGACTAAGGGACGTTAGTTTTCGAATCACTTATTTTGAAAACACAGATGAATTAGAAAAAATAATAATTAATACAAAACAAAGTGGAAGAATTTATATAGGGCCACTTGAAGCAAATAATACAAAGAAAATAAAAAAATTCTGTAATTTTGATATTATCTTCTTTTCCTTTTCTTCAGATTCAAACTTAGCTAATGATTGTGTTTTTTTATTAAATTTTTTTCCTAAGAATGAATTAGAACAATTATTTAAATATCTAAAAGAAGGAACAAAAGTTGCACTTTTATATCCCGAAAATGAATATGGTTACTTAATAAATTCACTTATTGATGAGGTGATTAATAATTCTGATGCAATACTGGTTAACAGATCTTCTTATAAACAAGATCTTTCAAATGTAAGAAACTCTATCAAAGAGCTTGGTCAATATGAGCTTAGAAAATATGAATTAAAAAGACAAAAACAAATACTCATTAATAAAAATGATGATAAATCTAAGCGCAGATTGAAAAAATTAGAAAAATTTAAAACAATTAGTGATTATAATTTTACACATGTTTTAATCGCAGATTATGGATTAAATTTATTACAAGTAGCACCACTTTTAACATACTATGATATTGATCCTAACATAGTTCAGTTTATGGGAACTGGAGTTATGGATGATGAAAATTTTTTTTACGAACCCTCTTTGCAAGGCGCAATTTTTCCTGGAGTCGAAAAAAAAACAAGACAAGATTTGTTGCAAAATTATTCTAAAATATACAATGATAAATTTATAAGAATTTCTACTTTACCATATGATTTAATTGGTCTGCTGAACTATGTGTTTACTCAAAATATCGAATTTAATGAACTTAACAATTTGTTGAAAAAATCAAAAGTTAAATTTGATGGGGTTGATGGAAGCTTTTATTTCAAAAATAACATTATTGAAAGAGAGCTAAACATACTTAAAATTAAAAATGGCAAGGCCTTTAGTTTAAATTAAAAAATTCACTAACTTGTTTATGGCTATTGACCGATGACTTAATCGGTTTTTTTCTCTGATGCTCATCTCTGCAAAAGTTTTTTTATATCCATTTGGTATAAAAATTGGATCATATCCAAATCCATTGGACCCAAGTATTTTATTGGATATTTTTCCATAAACCTTTCCCTCAAAAACAATGTGAAATTTTTCTCTAATTGTATAGCAAATAGAGGTTTGAAAAAAAGCATTATCCCTTTTACTTTCCTTAACTTTTTGAATTATTTTTTTTAAACACTCTTTTTCACTACTGAAACTATTAATAAATCTTTTTGAAAAAATATTTGGTTTCCAGCCTAGTGCTTCAATACAAATTCCTGAATCGTCTGCGAAACAAGGTAAGTTAAAATTTTTAAAACCATATAATGATTTTATTTTAGCATTTTCAGCAAATGATAGACCAATTTCTGCAGGCTCTTTAACTTTAACAAAATTATTTAAAGATTTTATTTTAAGATTATTGTTTGTAAAAATATTTTTAATTTCTACAATTTTTTTAAAATTACTTGAATAAAATAAAATTGTTTTCAAACTAATTTAATATTTCTTTTTGAGCTTTAATTATTTCTAACACCCCTTTTTTTGCTAGTTTGAAAATGTCGTTAAATTGCTCATCGCTAAAAAAAAATTCTTCACCTGTTACTTGAATTTCAGATATTTCGCCTGTTTCACATATTACAAAGTTTGCATCTACTTGTGCTTCAGAATCTTCTTTATAATCTAAATCTAATAATGGTTTGTTTCCAATTATACCTGCTGATACTGCTCCTATATAATTTTTTATTATTGGTTTTTGTATATTATATTGATTTCTAAGTTTTTTTATTGCCATATAAAGACTTACAAAACCACCACTAATTGATGCGGTTCTCGTGCCTCCATCTGCCTGTATTACATCACAATCAATCTTTATCTGCCTCTCTCCGAGATTACTTAGGTCTACTACTGATCTTAAACTTCTTCCAATTAGACGTTGTATTTCTTGTGTTCTTCCAGACTGCTTTCCCTTGGATGCCTCTCTATCCATACGGGTATTTGTTGATCTTGGAAGCATTCCATATTCTGCGGTAACCCAACCCTTGCCAGTATTTTTCAACCAAAATGGAACCTTTTCATCAATTGTAGCTAAGCAAAGTACATGTGTTTGACCAAATTTAACAAGACATGATCCATCAGCATGGATATTTACATTTTTTTCAAATGAAATTTCTCTCATTTCATTGAACAATCTATCTTTTCTCATATAAATTTAATAATAGTAGATAAAAATTTATTTTAAACAAAAAATTTTATGGTTGATAATTTATATACCGAATTGAATGATAGGTCTAAAATAATATTCAAAAAACTAGTAGAGTCATACTTAAAAACAGGATCACCTGCAGGATCAGAAACTATAATGAAAATGGGTGGTTTAAACTTATCTTCAGCCTCAATAAGATCAATATTATCTGATTTACAAAAAGAAGGTCTTCTTTATGCACCTCACAGATCAGCGGGAAGAATGCCTACTGAGAAAGGAATGAGATTCTTTGTAGACGGCTTGCTAGAATTTGGGAGAATTTCTAAATTGGACAAAGAAAATATAAAACAACAGTGCTCAACTAGGGGCAAATCTTATGAAGAGGTTTTAAATGTTGCATCAAAAGCAATTTCTGGTTTATCAAATTATGCAGGAATAGTAATAGCGCCCAAGTTTCAAAAAAATTTAAAACACTTAGAGTTCATAAGGCTAAATCAAACTCAACTAATGTTAATTCTTGCATATGAAAATGGTGAAGTAGAAAATAGAATTATTGAAGATGGTGGTAAGTACAGCCCATCTTTACTAATTCAAGCTTCAAATTATCTTACATCAAAATTTACAAACAAAAACATTTCTCAAATAAAAAAATTTATACAAAATGATATTAAAAATTCTCAAAATAAATTAGAGAATATCTCTACTAAATTAGTAGAACAGGGAATTATTCAAAACTCACCAAATGTGAAAAATCCTTATATTTTTTTGCATGGACAATCCAACTTATTAAAGGATGAAATCGTGTCCAAAGATTTAGATCAAATAAGAAATCTTTTTGACGATATTGAAAAAAAATCAAGCTTTGTAGAGATACTAGAAAATGCTGGAAAAGCTAAAGGTGTACAAATTTTTATAGGATCAAAAAATTTTTTGTTTAAACACTCTGGTCTTTCTATGGTAATGGCACCATATAAAAATAATGATCAAGAAATTATAGGAGCTAT
>MDTG01353564.1_pt1 | contig 11982 bp, 13 predicted proteins | sample 811421 | NCBI WGS metagenome assembly MDTG01 (sample SAMN05326645, study PRJNA326480) | marine metagenome | isolation source: seawater | place: Pacific Ocean: South East | collected 2011 | reverse complement strand
AGGATTTTGGAGTTGGTTTTTATACAAAATATGGAGATGGTGGGGTTGATATATCTCCAATTGCTGATTGTAATAAAACTCAAGTATGGGAATTAGGAAAATATTTAGGAATATCAAATAAAATTATAGAAGCTGAACCTACTGACGGATTATGGAATGATGGTCGAAATGACAAAGATCAATTAGGAATGTCATATTCAGAACTTGAAAAAGCAATGGAAGATAAAAATGACCCAAACTATAAAAAGTATTTAGAAATTAGAAAAAAAAATCTCCATAAGATGAACCCTATACCGATTTGTAAATTCAATGAAAAATAATTTAAGATTAACCAATTCTCTAACAAGACAAAAAGAAATATTTAAGCCAATGGATCAAAAAAAAATCACTATGTATGCATGTGGGCCAACCGTTTATGATAATCCTCATGTAGGCAATGCAAGAAGTTTAATTGTTTTTGATACATTATTCAGAGTATTAAAAATGATTTATGGTAAAAATGTTATTTACGTAAGAAATATAACTGATATTGATGATAAAATAATTGAAGCTTCAAAAAAAAATAACAAATCAATTAATGAAATAACAGAAGCTGTTACAAAAACTTTTAATAAAAATTGTGAAGATCTTAATTGTTTAAAACCAACGAAAGAACCAAAAGCCACAGAACATATTAAAGAAATGATAGAAATGAACTCTTCATTAATAAAAAAAGGTTTTGCTTATGAAAATAAAGGTCATGTTTATTTTTCAGTTTTATCCTTTAAAAATTATGGAAAGCTTTCCAATAAAAATTTAGATGAATTAAAAGCAGGCAATAGAATAGATGTTTCAGATTTGAAAAAGAACCCTATGGATTTTGTACTATGGAAACCATCTGACCCTCAAGACCCTGGTTGGGAGTCCCCATGGGGAAGGGGTAGACCAGGTTGGCATTTGGAATGTTCCGTTATGAGTGAAAAATATTTAGGAAAAAATTTTGATATTCATGGTGGAGGTTTAGATTTAATTTTTCCTCATCATGAAAATGAAATAGCTCAATCTTGCTGTAATAATTCTACAGATACTTTTGCGAATTATTGGGTTCATAACGGTTTTGTTACATTCAATAAAGAAAAAATGTCTAAATCCCTAGGTAATATTATTCCAATTTCAGAAGTAGTAAAAAAATATTCTGGTCAAGTTGTAAGGTTAGCTCTGTTAAGCTCACACTACAGCCAACCACTCGATTGGAATGATGAGCTTTTGCAAAATCAAAAAAATATAATTGATAAGTGGTATAATCTTTATGAAAAAACAAATGAAGAAAGTATTCTAGATATTTCTGAAGCTTTACTTGATGATTTAAATACCCCAGGTTTTATTGCTAAAATACATGAATTATATAACAGTGCTAGTAACGGCGATAAAAAAAGTAAATCATTATTCAATAATGCATGTAGATTGATAGGTTTGTTTAATATTAACAAAGACTCTTGGGAAATCTTTAAAAAATCTAATATTCAGGTTTCAGAAGATTTTATAATAAAGAAAATTGCAGAAAGAAACAAAGCAAAAAAAGATAGAAATTTTGACCTTGCAGATAAAATAAGAAAAGATTTATTTAACCATGGAATTATAATTGAAGATCAACAAGAAAAAACAGTTTGGAAATTAAAATGAGTAAAGATAAAATCTATATATTCGACACAACTCTTAGGGATGGAGCTCAAACTGAAGGTGTTGACTTTTCTATAGAAGACAAAAATAAAATTGCAAATGTTTTATCAGATATTGGCGTAGACTATATAGAAGGTGGCTGGCCAGGAGCAAATCCAGTTGATACTAAATTTTTTTCTAATCCACCTAAACTAACAAAAAGTATTTTTACAGCTTTTGGTATGACAAAAAAAACAGGAAGAAGCGCTGACAACGATCCTAGTTTAGCTTCATTGATGAATGCAAATTCCTCAGCTGTATGCATTGTTGGTAAAACCTGGGATTTTCATGTGAAAGTAGCCTTAGGAATAAAAAATGAAGAAAATTTAGAAAACATTAGAGAAACTGCTAAACATTTTGTTAAGAATAAAAAAGAATTTTTATTTGATGCGGAACATTTTTTTGATGGTTATAAAGATAATCCAAATTATGCATTAGACTGTTTAAAAACAGCTTATGATTCAGGAGCCAGATGGTTAGTTTTATGTGATACTAATGGAGGTACTTTGCCGAGTGAAGTAAGTGAAATCGTCTCTAAAGTCTCAAAAGTAATACCAGGAAAAAATCTTGGGATTCATGCACATAATGATACAGAAAATGCTGTAGCTAATTCTTTGGCGGCAGTCGAGTCTGGAGCAAGACAAATTCAAGGTACAATAAATGGTTTAGGAGAAAGATGTGGTAATGCTAATTTAATGTCTATTATACCAACACTATTTTTAAAAAAATCTTTTAACGATAAATATGAAATTAATATTAAAAAAGATAGATTACCTTCATTAACAGAATGTTCTAGACTTTTAGATGAAATTTTAAATAGAAAGCCCAATAAAAATATGGCTTATGTAGGAGCTTCTGCATTTTCTCATAAAGGTGGACTACATGTATCTGCGGTTCAAAAAGATCCAAAAACTTATGAGCATGTTGATCCTAAGTTAGTTGGCAATCATAGAAATATAATTGTTTCTAATCAAGCTGGCAGATCAAACATTCTTTCCAGATTAGAAAAGTATGGTGTAAAAATTAATTCCAAAGATCCAAAAGTTCAAAAAATCCTAGACGAAGTAAAAGATAGGGAATTTAGTGGCTATTCATACGATGGTGCCGATGCATCTTTTGAACTATTAGCTAATAGACTTTTAGGTAAGGTTCCTGAATATCTTAAAGTTAAAAGTTATAGTGTAAGTGTAGCTAAATCAGATACAATTAAAACAAAAGCTAATGTTGTATTTTTGATTGATGGTAAAAATATTGAATGTAATGGGGAAGGTAACGGACCTGTAAATGCTCTTGATAATGCAATTAGATCTAATTTTAAAAAGGTTGAAAAGTATTATAATTTTTTTTCAGATCTTAAATTGTTAGATTATAAAGTAAGAATTTTAAATACTGGAACAGAGGCAACCACAAGAGTTTTAATTGAAAGCACAGATAAATCAGGTGTTAGTTGGTTTACTGTTGGAGTCTCCACTAACATCATAGAGGCTTCATTCAGAGCTCTAATAGATAGCTTAGACTACAAGTTATACAAAGAAAAAGCCCCTGCTAATTTAAATGAAAAATAAGTTTGGTTTCATCTTAGTAAACCCTCAACTTGGTGAAAATATTGGTGCGAGTGCAAGGTCTTTAAAAAATTTTGGATTTTCAAAACTACATATAGTTTCACCAAAACTACCTTGGCCAAATAATAAAGCTAAAGCTACTTCTGTTGGAGCTTACGATATAATTAAAAAGGCAAAAGTTTTTAATAATACCTATGATGCGATAAAAGATTTTAATATAGTTATATCATTCAGTGCAAGAAAAAGAGATATTAATAAGAGACACATTTCTATTAATGAGTTTTTAAAAATAATTGAGTCAAAAAAGAAGACAAAATTTGGACTTATGTTTGGGCCAGAAGCATCTGGTTTATCTAATGATGATTTATCTTTATCAAATTTTGTTTTACAAATACCAACTTCTAAAAACTTTAAGTCATTAAATTTATCTCATTCTATAACTGTAATAAGTTATGAAATTTTTAAATTGATCCATCTTAACAAATTTCAAAAAGATATAAAAAACATAAAGATTTCATCAAAAAGTAAAATTTCATCCCTAGTTTTTCATTTAAAAAAATTACTTGAAAAAAAAGGTTTTTTTGAGCCAATTGAAAAAAAACACTCAATGTTAATGAATATTAACAATTTAATTTATAGATTAGAGCCTAGCGATAAAGAAGTAAGGATTTTAGCTAGTATTATAAGTTCTTTAAGTAAAAAAAATTTTAAAGCATAATTGACAATTGTGCTAGATTTCCTATAAAGACTGATCATTAGATATGACAAAAAGAGTAAAATCAAAGCACAAAGTTGATCGAAGGTTAAAGGTTAATTTATGGGGCAGACCTAAGAGCCCTTTTAATACAAGAGCCTATCCCCCAGGGCAACATGGGCAAGCTCGAAAAGGTAAAGCTACAGATTATGGTGTGCAACTTCAGGCAAAACAAAAATTAAAGTCTTATTACGGCAATATTAATGAACGTCAATTTAGAAATATTTATAGAAAAGCAATTTCAAAAAGAGGGGACACAACAGAAAACCTAATAGCAATCCTAGAAAGAAGATTAGATACAGTTATTTATAGAGGTAAATTTGCTCCAACAGTTTTTGCAGCTAGACAATTAATAAACCATGGTCATATAAAAGTTAATAAAAAAAGAGTTAATGTATCAAGTTATCTTGTTAATGAGTCTGATATTATTGAGATAAAAGATAAATCTAAAAAACTTAATGTAATAGAAGGTTCAATTTCAAGTAAGGAAAGGGATGTTCCAGAGTACATACAGTTAGACGATAAAAATAAGTCAGTAAAATTAGTAAGAGTACCTAAATTTTCGGAAGTTCCATACCCAGTGATAATGGAACCAAGTTTAGTCATCGAATATTATTCTAGATAGTATTGAACTTCTTCAGTTTATATAAAAGATTTTTTTTATATAAAATAAAAAAAAAAATAAATATTGATTTAGAGGAAAATTATCAAAATAAATCTTTAGAGGATTTATTTCTTCACTACGGAACAGACAAAGCTAACCTTTGGAAAAATGGAAAAGAAAAAGGTCATGGTTATGCCTCATATTATGAGAAGCATTTAAAATCTTTTAAAAAAGAAAATATGAATATATTAGAGATAGGAAGCTATTCTGGTGCATCAGCTTCTAGTTTTGCAAAGTATTTTTTCAAATCTAAAATATTTTGTATAGATGTAAATATTTCAAATTTTAAATATTCTTCAAAAAGAATTAAAGTTTATGGGATTGATGTTGGTAACAAAAAAATGATTTATAACTTTTTAAAAAAAGTGAAAGAACAAGATGAAATAACAAAATTTGACTTAATAATAGATGATGGATCACATAAACTTAGCGATATATTAAACTCGCTAAATTTTTTCTTAGATAAACTAAATGATGGTGGATATTATATAATTGAAGATTTTAAATTCCCTAATTACTTTGAACACTTAAATGATATTAATGAATTGAAAATTGATGAGATGATAAAGAAATTAAAAAAAAATGAAGATTTCAGCTCAAACATAATAGAATTAAGCACAAAAAAACTTCTAAAAAATCTAAAGGAAAATATTTTTATATATAAAGGTAATCTTGATGAATCTGATATAGTTTTTTTAAAAAAAGGTTAAATTATAGATTTATCTTTAAAAAGTTTTTGCAAGTCACCTTTTTCAAACATTTCTTTTACTATATCACAGCCTCCAACAAACTCATTTTTAACATATAGCTGAGGTATCGTTGGCCAGTCACTGTATTCTTTTATACCCTGTCTTAATTTTTCATTTTCCAAAACATTTATACCTTTGAAATCAACTTTTAAGTGCTTTAGGAGATTTGAAACTGCCATTGAAAATCCACATTGAGGAGATTCTGGAGTTCCTTTCATAAAAAGACAAACATTGTTTTCTTTAATCATTTTTTCTATATCGTTTTTAATATCCATTTTTATTTAACCTCTGTAGTTATTGATAAAGCATGCAATTCATTTCCCATCTTACCTTTAAGAGATTTATATACAAGTTTATGTTGTTCTATTTTAGAGATACCTTCAAAAACTTTTGATTTAATAATTGCTGAATAGTGATTATTGTCACCTGCAAGGTCTTTAATTTCAATAGAAGCATCAGGAATTGAACTTATTATTAGTTTTTTTATTTCTTCAATAGATAAGGCCATTAGTAATTATAATACCACTTATTATTAATTTGGTATAGATCTTTAATATTTATTTTCATTTCTCCAGAAAGTTCAATGTTGTTTTTTTGAGTTATTCCAATTAATTCATAATGGACATTGTTTTCTTTTAAAATTTTCTTAGATTTTTCTAAATTTTCCTTATCTATTTCAATGAGATATCTTCCTTGATCCTCTCCAAAAAAATATTCAAATATATTAGATAGTTTTTTTGGTTTTTCTAATTTAATTCCAATTAATGAGCTCATTGCCATTTCTGTAAGTGAAACAATTATCCCTCCGGAAGATACATCATGAGCAGAATTGATTAAATTATTATCAATTAATTTAAGAATACTTTCACCATTATTTTTTTCATTTATCAAATTAACATCAGGAGGTGGACCTTCTTTTATAGAATATATTTCCTCATAAAAAGCACTTTGATATAAATGACCAAAAGTTTTACCAATTAAAAGAACGATACTTCCTTCCTTTTTAAAAGAATGATTTAAACTATTATTTATTTTTTTAATTAAACCGACTCCACCAATAACAGGAGTCGGATAGATATTTTTTTTATTTGTACCATTATAAAAAGAAACATTTCCAGAAACAACGGGAAAGTCTAGGAATTCACAAGCTTCTTTAATACCTTGAATAGATTCTGCAAATTCACCCATTATATTTTCATTCTCTGGATTTCCAAAATTTAAACAATTAGTAATTGCTATTGGTTTAGCCCCTACAGAAATTAAGTTTCTCCAACTTTCACAAACAACTTGCTTTCCTCCTGTTAAAGGATGTGCTTTGCAGTAATTTGCAGACGAATCTACTGTTACGGCTATAGCCTTTTCTTTGTTATGGACTTTAATTATCGCAGAGTCAGAACCTGATCTTAGTATTGTGTCACACATTACCATTTGATCATACTGTTCAGTAATCCATCTTTTATCTGAATGATTTGATGAAGATAGGATCTTAATTAAAGACTCTTCAAATTTAACTTTTTTAAGCTCCTTTATATTAATTTTTTTTGAAGGTAATTTTGTTTTTACCCAATTTCTTTTATATTGTGGAGCTTTAGATGATAAAGCTTCTATCGGAATATCAGCAACTTTTTTATTATTATGATTAAGTAATAATCTTTTTGTATCGGTAGTTTTACCAATAACAACAAAATCTAGGTCCCATTTATCAAAAATTTTTTTTGCAAAAGCTTCCTTTTTATCATCTAATATTATTAACATTCTTTCCTGACTTTCAGACAACATCATTTCATAAGGAGTCATATTTTCTTCTCTGCAAGGAACTTTATCTAAATTAATTTCAAGCCCTAAATTTCCTTTAAAAGCCATTTCAACACTAGAAGAAGTTAATCCTGCTGCTCCCATATCCTGTATTGAAATTATTGAATTGTCTTTCATTAACTCTAGACAAGCTTCCATTAATAATTTTTCAGTAAATGGATCACCAACTTGAACTGTTGGTTTTTTTTTCTCTGAATTTTCATCAAATTCTGCTGATGCCATTGAGGCTCCATGTATCCCATCTCTACCTGTTTTTGATCCCACATAGACTACAGATTTATTTAAACCTTTTGCTTTAGAATAAAAAATTTTATTCTTTTTTGCATGACCAACTGCCATTGCATTTACTAAAATATTTTCATTATATGTGCTATTAAATTTAGTCTCACCAGCAACTGTAGGAATCCCAATACAGTTACCATAACCTCCAATACCAGACACAACTCCATGTAATAAATTCTTAGTTTTTTTATTCTTGTCATCTCCGAAATGAATTGAATTTAATAATGCTATAGGCCTAGCACCCATTGTAAAAACATCTCTTAAAATACCACCAACACCAGTAGCCGCTCCTTGATAAGGTTCAATGAATGAAGGATGATTATGGCTTTCTATTTTAAAAATAATTGCATCTTCATCTCCAATATCTATTACCCCTGCATTTTCACCAGGACCCTGAATTACATTTTTATTTTTCGTATGAAGTGTTTTTAAATGTACTTTTGATGACTTATATGAACAATGTTCATTCCACATAGCTGAAAAAATTCCAAGCTCCAACAAGTTTGGTTCTCTTTTCAAAAGTTCTTTTATTTTTGAATACTCATCTAACTTAAGACCATGTTTTTCAACAATTTCATTATTTATTTTCATTTATTGAAGTAGGCTTGAGAAGAGATTTATTCCGTCATCTCCCGAAAGAGATTTATTTAGCATACGCTCGGGATGCGGCATCATTCCTAATATATTTTTATTTTTATTAAAAATTCCTGCAATATTATTTATAGATCCGTTAGGATTTGACTCCTTGTTTACTTGACCATTTTCATTACAATATTTGAAGGCTATTAATTCATTCTGCTCTAACTCCTTTAAGTGTTCATCATTAGTAAAATAATTTCCCTCATTATGAGCAATATTTAATTTAATTATTTGTCCATCTTTATACTTATTACAAAACTTATTGTCATTCTTTTGGACTTTAATGAAGATATCTTTTGATAAAAATTTTAGGTTTTTATTTCTCAGCAAAGCACCCTTTAAAAGTCCTGTTTCAATTAAAATTTGAAATCCATTGCAAACACCTAAAATTAAACATCCTTTGTTTGCTGCTTTAATTACTTCATTGATAATATTTGATTTAGCAGCGATTGCACCTGATCTTAAATAGTCTCCATATGAAAACCCACCTGGAATTACTATCAGGTCAGACTTTGGTAACTCCGAGTCTTTATGCCAAACCATTTTATTTTTGAATTGCAATTTTTCTAATGCTACGGCTATGTCTCTATCACAATTAGAACCTGGAAACACAATGACTGATGAATTCATTTTAAATTTTAGATACTTTAAAGTCTTCTATAATTAAATTTACAAGTAATTTTTTGCACATTTCTTCTATCTTATCTTTAGCTCTTTTTTCATCTTCCTCATTTATATTAATTTCAAAGTACTTTCCTTGTCGTAGATCTTTAAGAGTTTTCATTCCCATACCTTGTAATGTTTGTTGAACGACTTTACCTTGGGGATCTAGCACATCTTTTTTCAAAGTGACTGTTACTGAAAATTTCAAATTAATTTTTTTTGAGCTTTATTGATGTAGGTTTGCCAAACTTAACTTCGCTAACATTTGTTTCTTCAGGCATTATTCCTAATCTTCTAGCAACTTCTTGATAAGCCTGAATAATATTTCCTAAATCTTTTCTAAATCTATCTTTATCCAGTTTACGCTCGCTTTTAATATCCCACAGTCTACATGTGTCAGGGCTTATTTCATCAGCAAGAATTATTTCTTGTTTATCCTTTTCCCATACTTTTCCGTATTCAAGTTTAAAATCAACTAATTTTATTCCAACACCCCTAAACATCCCTTGAAGAAGATCATTTATTCTAAATGTCATTTCATCAATTTCATCAAGTTGTTCTTTAGTGGCCCAGCCAAAAGCAAAAATATGTTCTTTAGCTATTAATGGATCTTCTAGTTCATCACTTTTATAACAGTATTCAAATAAAGGTTTATCCAAAATTGTTCCATCGGCTATTCCAAGTCTTTTTGATAAAGAGCCTGTAGCAATATTTCTAACAATAAATTCTATTGGAAAGATTTCAGCATGTTTTATTAGCTGTTCTCTCATATTCAATCTTTTAATTAGATGAGTTTTTATTCCACACTGGTTTAAGCTAGTTAAAATATGTTCAGAAATTCTATTATTTAAAACTCCTTTACCTTCAACACTAGCTTTTTTTTGATTGTTAAATGCTGTAGCGTCGTCTTTGAAATGTTGGATAACAATACCTTTTTCCTTCGTTTCGTAGATTATTTTAGCTTTTCCTTCGTATAGTTTTTTACCTTTATTCATAATTTTAATATAATTATTTTTTTAAACTTCTTTTGAAAACTATATTAATTTTTTTAGTATGATAACTAAAATCAAATAACTTTTTTAATTTATTAACAGGTATTTTTTTAGCAATTTTCTTGTCATTTGCTATATTTCCATAAAAAGACGATTTGTTATTCCAAGATTGCATAGCATTTTTTTGGACTATTCTATAAGCTTCTTCTCTTGTAAATCCTAATGATGTTAGTTCAAGTAACACTCTTTGTGAAAAAAATAGCCCATTTGTTAAGTTTAAATTTTTAATCATATTTTTAGGATAAATATTTAGATTTTTAACAATATTATCCAATCTGTTTAATGCAAAATCTAATGCTATAGTTGAGTCTGGACCAATATTCCTCTCAACGCTTGAATGAGATATATCCCTTTCATGCCAAAGAGCTATATTTTCTAAGGCAGGTATAACACTTGATCTTACTAGTCTTGCCAAACCTGTAAGATTTTCGCTTAAAATTGGATTTTTTTTGTGGGGCATAGCTGAAGATCCTTTTTGTTTTTTTCCAAAAAATTCTTCAACTTCTAATACTTCAGTTCTTTGAAGATGTCTTATTTCGGTAGCAAATCTTTCAATTGAACTAGCAATAATAGCTAGAGTAGAAAAATATTGAGCATGCCTATCTCTAGGAATTATTTGAGTTGATATTGGCTCAACATCAAGGTTTAATATTTTAGCCACATAACTTTCAACTCTTGGATCTATGTTAGCAAATGTTCCAACTGCTCCAGAAATTGCACATGTTGAAATTTCTTTTATTGAATTTTCTAATCTTTTTTTATTTCTTTTGAACTCTTGATAAAAAGTTAACATTTTAAGACCAAACGTTATTGGTTCGGCATGAATTCCGTGACTTCTTCCAATACACAAAGTAAATTTATGCTTAATAGCTTGCTTTTTAATCGATGATAATAAAGAATTAATATCTTTAATTAATATTTCACCCGATTGTTTTAATTGAAGGTTAAAACAAGTATCCAAAACATCTGAAGAGGTCATTCCTTTATGAAGATATTTTGCTTCTTTACCAACTTTTTCAGTTATTGATGTAAGAAAAGCTATAACATCATGTTTTACATCTTTTTCTATCTCTAATATTCTTTTTACATTTATTTTCCCTTTTAATTTTACTTTCTTTGATACTCCTTTAGGAATAATTTTTAGTTTTTCCATAGCTTCTGCTGCAGCTATTTCAATTTTTAACCATATAGAGTATTTGTTTTTTTCTTCCCAAATATCTTTTAACTCTTTTCTAGAATATCTTTCAATCATGATTTATATGGAGGAAAATTTAAACCTTTTTTAGACTTGGTAAAAATTTCGTATCCATCATTTGTTATACCTACAGTGTGTTCAAATTGTGCTGATAATTTTTTATCTTTAGTTACTGCTGTCCATCCATCATTTAATACTTTAGTATTATAAACTCCTTCGTTAATCATTGGCTCTATTGTAAAAATCATACCTGTTTGAAGTTTTAATCCTGTCCCTTTTTTTCCATAGTGAAGTATATTAGGTTCTTTATGAAAAGTTTTTCCTATACCATGACCACAAAAATCTTTTACAACAGAAAAGCCTTTTTTTTCAACATGATTTTGTATAGTTGCCCCTATATCCCCTAAGCAAATATCTTTATTTAAAATTTGAATTGCTTTCATCATTGCTTCATAAGTGGACTCCACAAGCTTTTTAGCTTTTACTGAAACTTCTCCTACATAAAACATTCTACTAGTGTCACCATGCCATCCATCTTTATAGGATGTTACATCTACATTAACTATGTCTCCATCATTTAAAACTTTATTTCCTGGTATTCCATGACAAACAACATGGTTAGAAGAGGTACAACATGATTTTGGAAAACCTCTATAAAATAAAGGAGCAGAGTAAGCTCCATTATCGTTTATAAATTCATAGCATAACGAGTCTATTTTATCTGTGCTTATTCCTGGTTTGATAATTTTAGAGACTTCATCTAATGCACCGGCAGCTATAGAACCAGCTACTCTAGTTTTTTCAAATGATTCTTGAATTTCTTCAGTCATTAATTTTTAATTTAATTTGTTTATTTAGTACTATTCCTTTTGAAGAAAATTTACAATCATAGCAAAGAATTTTTACCTT
>MDTG01251071.1_pt1 | contig 11982 bp, 11 predicted proteins | sample 811421 | NCBI WGS metagenome assembly MDTG01 (sample SAMN05326645, study PRJNA326480) | marine metagenome | isolation source: seawater | place: Pacific Ocean: South East | collected 2011 | reverse complement strand
TTCTCGTTGGCAACGAGACGCTCTACCACTGAGCTATGCCCGCATGTTTAAAACTTATTATAAATAGTGGTTTTTTCTATTGCAAGCAATAGTAAAAAATAAAATTTTTCTAATTTTTTTTTTCTTTAACTAATTTTTTTAGATCTAAATAGATATCATTCAAAACATTATCCCAGTTATTAAAATATATTTGCTTGTATTCTATTAAACTATTATAAAAAGCTGGTTTATTATACTGCCACCATCTCCATTCTTGCTCAAAAGAAAATAATCCCCATGTTAATTTATTTAGACTGCAAGAAAGATGGAGAATAGAAGTATCTACTGAGATTACTAGATCCAAATTTTTAATTATAGTGGCGATATCTAAAAAATTATTGTCCCCTAAATTATTAATTTCTGAATTATTAAGATAATGTTTATCTCTTTCCCATATATCATTTTGAAGACACACAAATTCACAATCTAAAGAAAGAATTTTACCTAATTTTTTTAATTCAATTGACCTATATGGTTGGTTTACTCCATATATATTTCCACTCCAAGTCAAGCCAACTTTTAATTTTTTAGATTTAATTTTATTTTTCCACTTTGATTTTATTTGATTATCTATTTTAAAAAATATTTCTTCATTCTTATTCTTATTTTTATAAAAAAATGCATTTAGAGAAGCAAAGCTAATTTTGTAATCACAATCAGAATTTAAATTTGATCCTTTTTTACATACATTAAGATTTAATATATTTTTTTGAAAAAGAGTTACGGCACTTTCTCTGACTTCAATTCTAATGTCATTGCAAATCTTACTTAAAGAAAATAACAGTTTAGAAAATTGAATTGAATCGCCAATACCTTGATCTTCATACACTAATATTTTTTTTTCTTTTAAATCTTCTCCTTTCCAAAAAGGAATACTAAAATAATAATTATTTTTAATCTGTAAGCTTTTATCATAAAGTTTCCATCCCTCTTCAAAATTTCCTTTTTTAAGTAAATTCATTGAATGTATCAATTGGAGACTATTATGGTTAGTATTCAAATTATAAACTTCTTTAATCAAATTAAAAGAATTATCAAATTCGCCTAAACTAGAATAAATTAAAGATAAGCTAATATGTGAATTGATATCATTTTTATTTTTTTTACAAAATTCTTTTAAAATATTTTTTGCTTGTTCATATTTTTTGGAAAAAAATAATAGTTCAGCTTTATTAATATAATATATGTTATTTTTAATTTTTAATTTTTCTGATTTTTTTTGATACTTTTTAGCTTCAAGAAAATCTTTTTTTAATATTAAAGATCTTATTAGATTATTAATAGTTAGATGATTAGAAGAATTAATTTTTAAACATTTAAAAAAAAATTCACTAGCTTTAGCATAATTTTTTTCTTTAATATAAATATTGCCTATATTATTTAAAACTATTTCTTTATTATAACCAAGTTTCATTGCTATATGATATTGTTCTATAGCTTTATGAAATTGATTATTTTCACTTAGAAAAAATGCTAAATTAAAATTTAAGCGAAGATTTTTTGCTTCATATCTTAGTGCTTTAGTAATTGTTTTTATTGATTCTTTAAAATTTTTTATACCAAAATAAGCATTAGCTAGATTTGAATATCCCTCTAAATAGTCTTTTTTATAATCTAAAGATTTCTTAAAATGTTCTATTGCTTTAATATGATCATTTAAATTTATAAAAATTACTCCTTTTAAATTATTTAAAATATGTAAATCATTATTTTTTGAATAATTTTCACATAAATGAAGTGCTTTTTTATAATTTTTATTATTTAACTCATTAATAATTTTTTGAATACTTTCAGACATTAAATATCTTTGAAAAGTTCATTGAATTTTTGAAATTTAAGATTTGATTTTATGGAGTCCTTGTAAATTGGTTTTCTGCTCTGATTAATACTAACAGTTTTAATTGGGTTTTTACTTTTGTGATGCTCTAAACATTCAATCTCAAACTTTAAATCACAAAAACTTAATAAATTCTTAATCTCTGTTTCCTGATTTTGAACTAGATCTTCATAATTTACTTCATAAATTTTGCTACCAAATTTATTATTCCAAAATTCCATCATTTCTTTATATATTTTTACGTATTTTTGAATATTTTCAACATCATAAGTCCAATCAGTTCTATTCCCACCAAATAAATTTTTATAAATTGATAGACAATTATCTTTGATATTTCTTTTTATATGAATAATTTTTGAATTTGGAAAAAGAATTGAAATAAACCCAATCCAAAAGAAATTTGATGGTGCTTTATCGATTTTTATTTTATTTGAATTTAAATAATCATAATTTTCTCCTAATTTTAAGGAAATGTTTCTTAGGTTTTCTAAATTTACTTTATTATTCTTTTTAAAATTTGTAAGAAAATTATCATTAATTAAATTTTTAAAAAAAAATACATTTAGAACTATAGACTCTCCCACCCCATAAGTTTCTGAATGCGAAGATAATATTTGATGCAATAAAGTGGTTCCAGATCTAGGAAGGCCAACTATAAATATTAATTTTTTCTTATAAAAATCATTAGTTATATCTTTTTTAATATCTAAATTTGAAAAAAATTCTTTATTTTTATTTAAGAATAACTCTTCATATCTTAATGGATTACCAATAACTAATTTATTTCTCTCAGCGTTTGCTTCTTCTATATATTTAAAAGATTCGTCATAATTTTTTTGGTCTTCATATGATTTTGCAGCTGCAAAAAGCAAAGGATATTTATTAAGTTTTTGAAACTTTTTCTCATTTATTTTTTCTAAAATTACTTTTTGATGATCTTTTCTTTCAGAATAGTTTATAATATTACTAAGTCTATAATCAGCAGCAAATAATTCTGGTTTTTTTTTTGATGCAAGAAGTAAATATTCTTCAGCTTTTTCAAACTCTCCAATTATAGAGTATGTATTTGCTAATCTCATAATTACATTTTGAAAATTTTCATTTTGTTTATAAATTTTTTCAAAAATAGAAATTGCTTCTAAAAAATTGTTTTGTTCAATTTTTAACTCAGCATAATTTAAATGTGCAAATAAATTTTTTGGTTCAAATTCTAACGCTTTTTTTAATAATTCTTCAGATTTTTTTAAATCATTTATGATTCTACATATTCTAGCTAAATTTACTAATGCAAAAATATTTTTTGGATCTATTTCTATTGCTTTTTTATAAATGATTTCGGCATCATAAATTTTATTTTTTTTTTCTAGTGATGATCCAAGAATATTATAAAAAATTGTTATTTTTGGATATTTTTTTGTTAATATTATTGATCTTTTAATTACTTCATCAATATTGTCCATTTTTGATAAAATATTTAAATTATTAATTTCTGACTTAATTAATTCTAAGTTTTTATCCATTTTAATAGTATATTATCAAATAATAATTAAATAAAATTTAATGAAAAAAAAAATTGAAGATTTACCAAATAAAATTCCTATATTTCCTTTATCTAATTTTATAATTTTTCCAAGGACAACTGTACCTCTTAATATTTTTGAGCCTAGATATATTGATATGATTGATGATGCAATGAAAAGCAATAGAATAATAGGTATGGTACAACCAAAAAAGCCAAACGAAAACCTTCCTGTACTTTATAATATTGGTTGCGCAGGTAGAATAACTAGTTTTAATGAAACAGATGATGGAAGGTATTTAATAGTATTGGCTGGAGTTAGTCGATTTAAAATAATTGAAGAAATAAAAAATGAAAAACTTTATAGAGAATGTTCAATAAATTTTAATGATTTTAATCTTGATCTAGAGGAAAATAATCAAGAAATAAAATTTTCTGATCTTGAACTTATATTTAAAAATCTAAAATCATTATTTATTAAAGAAGGATATATATTAAATTGGAAAGAGCTTGAAAATCAAAGTTTAGATCAAACAATTAATACCCTTTCAATGGCTTCACCTTTTTCTTTAGAAGAAAAACAAGCACTTTTGGAAACAATTAATTTAAATGACAGAAAAAAAAAGTTAGAAAATATTTTATCTACTTATATAGTTGATAACTTTAATAATAAGACTATTCAATAATTAAAGAAAACCTTTGTCAGCAAATTTTGTTGCAAAAATTTTAAAAAAACTATTGGTTTCAAGCAAATTAAATAATTTTTTTGAATATATTTTGCCAAATTTATTATCAAACTTAAAATATTCATGGATAAAATCTATAGTACCTGAAAATATATAATTGTAATGTTTAGTTTTTTTTTGAAATTCATTTAAAATAGAACTGTCTAAAGGTAAACCATGATTAATTTTAAAATCTATTAAATTTAATAATATTTTTATATCTCTAATTGTCATATTTAAACCTTGGCCAGCCAAAGGATGTACTTTATGTAAATTATCTCCAAAACACAAAATATTTTTATGATAATAATTTTTTAATATTGAGCTCTTTAGTTTAAATTTTTCGAATTTAGAAAATGATTTAATTTTATATTTTGTGTTATAACTTAAAATTAATTGCTTAATTTTATAATCTGATAAAATTTCCTTTTGATAAAAAACTGAAAAAACAATAGAAGTTTTATTCTTTGAACATGGTAAAAATGCTAAAGGTCCAAATTTAGTAAATACTTGTTGTGCAATATAATTGTTACACGAATAATGATCTATAAGCGAAGTAAATGCAATGCTATTATAATCTTTTTCAATTCTTTGAGAAAAAAATTCTTTTGATATTTTATTTTTTTCATTAAAATTAATAATTAAATCATAACTATTTTTTATAAGAATAGAATCATAAAAAGAGGGACTTTTTATTTTAATTTTTTTTATTAATTTATTTTTTTTTATATTAGTAGATAAATATTTTATTAAATCTTCATACTTTATAATAGAAAAAATTTTATCTTTTTTTTTTCCAAAATTAAGTATTTCTTTGTTATTTTTTGATTCATTAAAAATTTTAATTTCATCTATAGGCCAGGATTTTTTTTTAAGATTAATTTTTTCTTTTATTAAAAAGTTAAAATTATCTTTTGATATACCTAAAGTTCTATTATTTAGTTTTTTTTTAGGAATATCCTCTTCGCAGATCAGTACTCTAATTCTCCTACTGGCTAGAACTGATGCCAATATTAAAGTAGATATACCATTTCCAATTAAACACACATTCATAAATAAAATTTAATTTTAACAATAAATATTAAATGATACAAAGTTACAAAATAGATTTTTTAAAAATGGATATTAAAAGTATAAGCAAAAAAAGCATTGATTTTACTATCAAAAGAACAGCTGAAATAATAGGTATTCTTTTAATTTTAATATCAATTTTGCTATTTATTGCTTTGCTTAGTTATTCTCCTGAAGATCCAAACTTTATTTTTACTGATAATACTGCTGCAAAAAACTTACTGGGCTCTAAAGGAAGCTTTACATCAGATTTATTATTTCAATCTATCGGGTTAATTTCGTTTTTACTAACTTTTACAATATTCTTTACTGGGATTAATCTTGTTAAAAATAAAAGTTTTTTAATTATTCTTGAAAATATTTTTTATTCAATAATTTATAGCATTTTAGGATCATTTTTTTTTACAATTTTTTATCCTAATTCTTTCATGCTCTCAATTAATGGGAATGGAGGATTTGTTGGGGATTTTTTACAAAATACATTTTTTTCAAATTTGGTAAACTTAAATAAAGAAGTATCTTACTATATTCTCATAATAATTATTATTTTTTTATTTTTAGTAAGTATTAATTTTAGTATTTCATTTTTAAAAAAATTTTTCATTAAAATTAAAAAAATAAAAAAAAATGAAAATAAAAAATTTGATGATGTACAATATGACTTTGAATTAGATACAGAAAGTGAAAAAAAATTAGTTCAAGAAGACTTGCCATTTAATAAAAAAACTTCTGAAAATCAAATAAAATATAAATTTAAACTACCCCCTATTGAATTTTTAAAAAAACAAAAAAAATCTGATCGAGATAAAAATTTATCTGAAAATAAAATAGATGAAAAAACTTTAGAAAAAATACTTTTAGATTTCGGTGTTGAGGGTAATATAAAAAAAGTTAGTCATGGACCTGTTGTCACTTTAAATGAATTTGAGCCAGCTGCTGGCATAAAAGTTTCTAAAATTATAAACTTATCGGAAGATATTGCCAGAAATACAAGTTCTGAATCTGCAAGAATAGCAACAATTCCTGGGAGTAGCACTATTGGTATCGAACTTCCTAATTCATCCAGGGAAAATGTTTATTTAAGTGAGATAATTTCAAGTGTAAATTTTTTAAAAAAAGAGACCAAACTTCCAATAGCACTAGGTAAAAATATTTCTGGAATTCCAATAATTGGAGATTTAACCTCTATGCCACATTTATTAATTGCCGGCACGACTGGATCAGGAAAATCAGTATGTATCAATACAATAATTCTATCTTTACTTTACAAACATACCCCTGAAAAATGTAAATTTATTCTTATCGATCCTAAAATGTTAGAACTTTCCACATATGAAGGAATACCTCATCTTTTGTGTCCTGTGATTACCGAAGCAAAAAGAGCTGCTTCAGTTCTGGGATGGGTAGTTAAAGAAATGGAAAGTCGATACAGATTAATGACGAGAGAAGGAGTAAAAAATATAGATGGATATAATTCAAAACATAAACTTCCTATGCCTTATATAGTTGTGATTGTAGATGAGATGTCTGATTTAATGCTTGTTGCTGGAAAAGAAATTGAAGGATATATACAAAAATTATCCCAGATGGCAAGAGCAGCAGGAATTCATATAATAATGGCAACTCAAAGACCAAGTGTTGATGTTATTACTGGTACAATAAAGGCTAATTTCCCAACAAGAATATCATTTCAAGTTACATCAAAAATAGATAGCAGAACAATTTTAGGTGAGCAAGGAGCTGAACAACTGCTTGGCAAAGGTGATATGCTTTATATGTCTTCTGCAAATAAAATAGTTAGAATTCATGCGCCATTTGTTTCTGAAAATGAAATTGAAAAAATAAACAATTTTTTAAGATCTCAGGCTGAGCCAGATTATGTTGATGAAATATTAAGTTTTGCAGATGAAAAAGAATCTGGGTCAAGTTTATTAGAAAACAACAATCAAGATGAACTTTATAGTACTGCATTGGAAATAATAAAATCTGAAGGAAAAGCATCTACTTCATTTTTACAAAGAAAGTTGCAAATTGGTTATAATAGAGCTGCAAGAATAATTGACATGATGGAGGCTAATGGTGAAGTTAGTAAGGCAAACCATGTTGGTAAAAGAGAAGTACTCAAATGATTAAAAAAATAATTTTTTTTTTTTTTTTATTAAATTTTTTTAATAACTCTAGTGCATCAATTGAAAATAAAATTATTAATAATTTTAAAAAAATCAATAATATAAGTTTCAATTTTAAACAAACTATAAATGATAAAAATGAGGAAGGAAATTGTATTATACAATATCCAAAGAAAATTTATTGTAAGTATAATAATTTAAAAAAAAAATTAATTGTATCTAATGGAAATTCACTTGTAATTAAAAATCAAGCTGGAAAAGAATATTTTATATACCCCCTAGAACAAACTCCTTTTGCATTAATTTTAGATAAAAACTTATTATTAAAAAAAATTGAAAAGTTAAAAGCAAAATTTCTTAATGAGAAATATTATTTATTTAATATGGAAAATAATGGAAACTTAATAAATATTTTCTTTGATAAAGATACTTATGATTTAATTGGATGGCAAATGGAAGATGTATATCAAAATTTAGTAGTTACTTATATTTTTAATGTAAAGAAAAATTCTAATATTAATAAAAAAATATTTAAACTACCCGAGTCACACTAGTTTAAATTAAATTTAAAATTTCAGATTTAAAAATTTTCATTCCTCTTGACAAATAATTTTGTAATGCATTTTTGTGATCTAAAGAGCATGTATGCACCCATATTCTTTTAGATCCAATTTTAAACGAAATTTTAATAGCCTCGGATAATAAATATCCACCTAACTGTTTTCCAATATACTCTTCTAAAATTCCAAAGTAGGCAATCTCACACTCTAATTCATCTTTGTAAAAAATTTGTTCAAAATATCCAATTAAATCTTTATCGCGCTTTAAGATATAAGTATTAACGTTGTTATTTTCTAGATAATCTATCCACTTTTTATCACTCCAAATCAACCTATCAGTCCATTTATGTTTTTTACCAATTTCTTTATAAAAAAATTTATTTAATTGAAAGTTGGGTGGATTAACTTTTTCTATATACAAATCATTAAATGGTTTGTTTTTTTCAATTAATTCTTTTAAAGAATTGATTTCAAGATAACTTCTTTCTACTTGACTTTTCACTCAACCATTTTCCCAACTTTTTCACCTCCAAAAAGATGAAAATGTAAGTGAGGGACTTCTTGTCCACCGTTTTCACTTATATTTGCTAATGCTCTATATCCATTTCCAGTATCTACTGAAATCTTTAGTTTTTTTGCTACAGAATTTATCCCTTTTAACAATCCTACAATTTCCTGGGATGATGCATTTTGGCTAAAATCATCAAGATCAATATATTTTCCTTTTGGAATAACTAATGCATGAATTTTTTTTTGCGGATTAATGTCGTGAAAAGATAAAACATATTCATCTTCATAAATTTTATTACAAGGGATTTCACCTCTTAATATCTTGGCAAAAATATTATTTGTATCGTAGTTCATTTTTTTCTTTTTTCTAGCTCTTGCATTACATCCTCTATTTTAACTTCATTTCTCTCTAAATAAACAAATAAATGATATAACACATCTGCCGCTTCATGAATTTTATTAGTATTTTTTTCAACTGCTTCGATTAATTCTAAAATTTCTTCTTTAACTTTTTCAACTGATAACGATTTGTCATTTAATAATTTATTTGTATATGACAAATCTGAAGGATTTTTTTTTCTTTCTCGAATAATTAAAATCAGTTCTTCTAAATTTTTAAGCATTTTTATAAAATAGAGTATTTACTCATAAATTTTAATTATTTTTTTTAATATTTCATTTGTAACTAAAATAGAGCCTGTTTTTGATAAATGGGCTCCATCAACATAAAATATACTATTTTTATCATGTCCAACACACTTATTTTTTATGTAATTATTACAAAAAATTTTATGAGGATAAATTTTGTATAGATTTTTATGATTAAATTCTAACAATAAATCAAATGTAGCTTTTGAATCTTCGGAAAACTTTGAATAATTTATGTTGATATGATTTTTTTCATCATTCAAATATTTTGTTAAGTCAATTTCTGAAGATCTAAATAATTTGTTTATCTTTTCTGAAATACTTTCATCAAGTTTTGGAATTGGATATATAAAGATTATTTTATAGTTGTCCGTCAATAATTCGTTTATATCACTTATAAAATTTTTTTTTTCTATTTCTGAAAGAACAATCGTATAGTTTAAATGGATTAAAATTAAACCTTTTTTTTTTAATATTTTATTTTTTCTTAAAGTATGAATCTCACTATTACAAAATATGGATTGGTTTTTTAAATCTTTTTTAATAAAATCACATCCTGCATTTGTCATTGGAATAAAATTAAATTTAATTTCGGACAATTTAGATCTTAATTCCTCTTGTAAAGATGCTGCAGTAGAATCACCAATTAAATAAATATTTGTATTACTTGAGTCTGAATTAAATTCGCAAAAAATTTTTTTTCTTTGAAAACATGGTTTAAAATATTGTTTGGTTTTGAACCAAGTTTTTTCATAAAGTTCTCTTGTAATTGGTGGAAAATTTTTTTGCTGATGTGGTAATGCAAGATATATAATTAAAAAAGCGGAAGAAGTTAAAATTAAGGTATTATTTATAATTTTTTTTATTGGATAACTTTTTTGTCTAAAAAAGGACTCTACATATCTAAAGCTTATAAATGAAATTAATATTGATAACAAAAATAATGCAAATTTAATAAATAAATTACTGTTATCTATTCCTAGTATTTTAGCAAAAGAAAATATGGGATGATGCCAAAGATATAACGAATAGGATATTAAACCTAAATTTTTTAAAATTTTAAAAGATAAAACTTTATCTATAAAATTTTTTGAGTTAGAGCAAAAAATTATTATAGAAGTACCAATTACCGGGAAGAGTGTTTTATATCCAGGATGATTATTAATGCTATCAAAAAAAATAAAAGAAAAAATAATTAAACATAATCCTATGATAGATAAAAGTGATTTTAAATTATTATTTAATTCAAATTTTTTATTTTTTTCACTAAGTGCAAGTAGTGCTCCTAAGAGAAGTTCCCAGCCTCTACTAGACAACATATAAAAATTGAAAGATCCGTGATTTTTATTAATTAAAAGTGAAAATAAAAATGATAAAAAAATAAAAACAACTAAAATAAGGTTAATATTTTTTTTCGCAAATTTTAAAGCTACAATTAAAAAAGCAGGGTAAATAAGATAAAATTGTTCTTCGATAGATAATGACCATGTATGTAACAATGGTATATGTGTTAAAATACTTTGCCCATAAGATTCTCCAGAATAATGAAAAAAAAAGTTAGAAACAAAAAAAATAGAAGAAAGAACTGATTTTATAAAAAATACGAATTGATTAGGTAATAATATAAAATAAGCAAAAATTGTAGAAATTATTAGTACTAATATAAGTGCTGGAGCTAACCTTCTAAATCTTCTTTCATAGAAATTTTTAAATGAAATTTTTTTATCTTTTTTGTATTCGTCTGAAATAATTCTTGTAATTAAAAATCCAGATATAACTAAAAATATATCTACCCCAAAAAATCCACCAGAAAATAAATGATTTCCATTTATTATAATTTCTGCGTGGTATAAAATAACACCTAAAACAGCTATCCCTCTTAGCCCATCTATTTCTGCCCTATATTTACTAATCATTTTTAAATTATAATCTTACCGGTAGGCCTTTTTTATCAAGATAATTTTTAGCATCTTGTATAGAATATTTTCCATAATGAAATATGGATGCTGCCAAAACTGCATTAGCATTTCCTAATTTTATGCCGTCAACAAAATGATTTAAATTACCAACTCCACCAGATGCAATTATTGGTATATTGACTTTTGAAGATATATTAAAGATTAAATCTATATCATAACCAAGTTGAGTTCCATCTCTATCCATTGAAGTCACTAACAATTCTCCGGCACCACTCTCTTCCATCTTTTTTGCAAACTCTATCGCATCTATGCCTGAATTATTTCTTCCTCCATGAGTAAAAATTTCCCATCTATCCTCATTTTTTTTTGCATCTATTGCAACAACTATACATTGGGAACCAAATTTTTTAGAGCTATCTGCAACAACTTCAGGATTTTTTACTGCTGCTGTATTTATAGAAACTTTATCTGCACCACAGTTAAGTAATTTATTAATATCATCAACACTTCTAACTCCTCCCCCAACTGTTAGAGGGACAAAGCATTTCTTGGATGTTTTCTCAACTACATTATAGATCGTATCTCTATTTTCATTTGAAGCTGTAATATCTAAAAAACAAATCTCATCTGCACCACCATCAGAATAAATTTTAGCTTGTTCAACTGGATCACCTGCGTCCTTTAAATCAATAAAGTTAATACCTTTAACTACACGACCATTTTTTACATCTAAGCAAGGTATTATTCTATTTTTAAGCATCTATTTCTTTTACTAACTCTTCTAATTTAATATCACCATCGTAAATAGCTTTTCCAACTATTATACCCTCTATATTATTTAAAAACTTTGCTTTTTTAATATCATCAACTGAAGATACACCGCCAGAAATTATAACTGGACAATTAGACTTATCAGCTACTTTTTGTGTTTCCTCAAAATTTGGACTTTGTTTTGTTCCATCACGGTTAATATCTGTATAAATCAACCTAGTAACACCATAACCATTTACTTCTTTTAAATAATC
>MDTG01372014.1_pt1 | contig 11983 bp, 13 predicted proteins | sample 811421 | NCBI WGS metagenome assembly MDTG01 (sample SAMN05326645, study PRJNA326480) | marine metagenome | isolation source: seawater | place: Pacific Ocean: South East | collected 2011 | reverse complement strand
TTAAAAATATATCTATTTTGGATTTATCTTTTACCCCAGAAGTTTCAAGACCCCCAGATATATCTATAATATCTGCTATTTTTTTATAATTTTCAAGATCATCATTCACCTGGATGTTTCCCGCTACCATTATTGGCTTATTGATCTCTATTTTTTCAAGAAGTGTGTGATCAAAAGTCATGCTTTTTTCATAACCTTTGCTATCGAACAAATAAATATCAGTTACTTCAGAAAAAAATTGATATTTTTTAACATCTGACTCCTCTTCTATAGTTAATGCGGTAATAATTTTTTTATTGTATTTTTGTTTAATCTTTTTTATTTCATTAACTGTGCCGTCATAAATCTGATAATAATCAAAAGGAAGATGTTTAATTTCTTCTAAAATAGCCTCATCTGGTCTTACAAGAACTGCCACAAAATTAGATTTTTTTTTATCTAAAGTTAGTAGTTTGTTTAGTTTATCAACATCAACATATCTAGAGCTCCTTTTGTAGTTGCAAATGAATCCAATAAATTGAGGTGGATAGAGATGATTGATTATAAAAGCAAGAGTATCAAGATCTGAGATTCCACAGATTTTAGACCCCTTAATCATTTTGCAAGTGGTGAATTAATCTTTGAGTATTATTTTTGATATTTCCTTTTATTAATGATCTTCCCATTACTATCCCAGACACTTTATTTTTAAAAGCATCATTTGGGGTCATCACTCTTGATTGATCGTTAGCATTATCTCCCGGCAATCTAATTCCAGGTGTTACAATAAATAAATCTTTAAACTTTTTTCTGACTATCTTTGCTTCATGTGCAGAACAAACAATTCCATCACAACCAGATTTCTTTATTAAACCAGTTTGTTTTAATACTAATTGTTCTACAGATTTTGTGTGCCCTATTTCTTTAAGTGATTTATTATTTAGACTTGTTAAAATTGTAACTCCAAGTACTTTTAAATTTTTATTAATTAACTTAGCTTTCTTTTTAATTGCCTTTAACATCTCAATTCCACCATTTGCATGCACGGTTATATACTTACATTTTTTTAAATCTTTTAAACTATCTATTGCTGATAATGCTGTTTGTGGAATATCGTTAATTTTTAAATCTAACCAAAAGTCTTTTTTAAAATTTTCTAAATATTTTCTCCCATTTTTAGAGTAAAAAAATTGTAAACCAAATTTTGGCACAACTTTAAGTTTGTTTGATTGTGTTTGTTTAATAATTCTTTTTATATCACTTAAATTTGAACTATCACAAGCAACAAAAATGTTTTTATGTTTCATCGTTTAATTTTTTAAACAAGTCTTTTGACATTTTAAAGTGAATTGTTTTTTTTTCTGGTGTGTTAACTTTTTCGCCTGTTTTAGGGTTTCTTGAGATACGCGCTTTTTGGATATTGGTAGAAAACACCCCAAAACCTCTCAATTCTACGCGATCACCTCTTTTTAAAGCACGTTTAATTTCATTTAAAATAATATTTGTAAATTTTTCGAGATCTTTTTTTAGAAAATTAGGGTAATTTTTTGAGAGTTGTTTTAAAAGCTTTGATTTTACAATAGCCAATTTAAATCTTTATTTATTCTTTATCTTTTTCTTTTTTTTTTAAATCTTCTGAAAGTGATGAAAATGGTAAATTTTTACCTGAACCTTCTGAGCCATATTTCTCTAAAGCTTCTTTTTTTTCGATTTCCTCTAAAAGTTTAATACTTAGTGTTACTTTTCTTTTTTCGATATCCAAGTCTGCAATCGCACAATCTAACTTTTCACCTCCTGTCCATCTGCTTGGACGCGCGTCAGCTGCATTTATGGCTATTGCTGATTTTCTAATTTGAAAATCCATTTCACAACCTTCGGGTCTTACAATCAAACCTTTATTATCTGTGGATATGACTTTTACAGTTATTGTCTGATTTTTTTTCTTATCCTCAAACCATTCAAAGGGATCTTTTTGAGTTTGTTTTAGCCCCACTCTAATTTTTTGGTCATTCGATTTGATTTCTAAAACTTTTACTTGAAGTTTGTCACCTTTTTTATATTTAGCAAGTTCTTCTTCTCCATTATTTAGATAAGTTAAGTCATTACAATGCAAAAATGCATCGACATCAATGTTTTCAATTTTTACAAATAACGAGTATTCATTTTTGTTTACTATTTCACCATCAACAACATCTCCAACAGAATATTTTTTTTCAAAAGTTTTATAAGGATTTTCTTGGGTTAATTTATGGCTAATGGCAACTCTTCTTTTTTCTTTATCTATTTCTGTAATTACACAATCAATTTCGTCTCCAATTTTAAACATTTTTTTTGCCGAAATATTTTTTTTAGTCCAGCTAAGCTCACTTGAATGAAGAAGAGTGGTTAGACCCGGCTCTAGTTCGCAGAATGCACCAAAATCCATTAGCTTTACAACTTTAACTTTATAAATTTTATTTAATTCATAATTTTCTATATGTTCGAATGGATCTGGAGAAAGCTGTTTTACTGAACAACCAACCTGTAATTTTTCTTTATCAACTGAAATTACTTTTAAATCGTGTTTCTCACCGATATTAAAAACTTCATCAGGATGATTTACTCTTGAATAAGAAATTTCTTGCAAATGAACCAACACGTCTAATTCTCCATTAACGTTAAAAAAACAACCAAATGAACTATAACCTTTAACTTCAGCTCCCTTTATAATATCTCCAATTTTGTATTTATCTATTATTTTTGCCTTATCCTCTTTTTTAAATGAGGAAATAATTTCACGTCTTGATACACAAGCATTACCTCTTACTTTATCCAATTTGATCAATGCAAATTTTTGAGGTTCATTCATTAGGTGGCTAATATCCTTAAGGGGTTTATCGCTGATCTGTGAGCCAGGTAAAAACATTAATGAGCCAGTATCAATATGCTCAACAATACATCCGCCTTTACATTTTGATGTAATTTTTCCCATTATTGGTTCATTTTTTTCATAAGCTTCAACCAGCTTATCCCATCCTTTAATCTTTTGAGCTTTGTTTGCCGAAACTAAGACCTCTCCATTTTTGTCTTCGATTTTTTCTAATAAAACAGGAATTGTTTCACCGATTTTTATTTTTTCGCTTAAACCCATGCTTTTTAATTCGTTTATATCTAAAACTGGTTCACTTTTTAACCCTTCGACAAATAAGAAAACAAATTTTTCAGTTATTTTATTAATTTTGCCAGTAATGATTTTACCTTCTTCTATTTGTATTTTGGAAAGTTGGCTGTTAAGTAATTTTTCAAATTCCTGAGTTGCTGGATTTGATAAGTCTTTATATATTTCCATTAAGCGTCTAGTTTTCTGTCTATAATTTTTTTTATTTTTAAAAAGCATGACCTTTTATTAAGTTTCGTAGTATTTAGCAATACCGAATCTTTTGTTTTCTTCAAAGGTGAAATTTTTCTATTAAAGTCATTTTTATCACGTTTTTTAATGCTTTTAAGCACATTTTGATAAGATATTTGTTTATTTATTTTTTTAAGCTCTTTATATCTTCTCATTGCCCTAGTTTTTAAGTTTGCAGTTATAAAAAACTTAAAATCTGCATCAGGAACAATTTTATAAGTTATGTCTCTGCCGTCTAAACAGGATCCATTATAACTGATTGGAGGATTGTAAGCACAGTTAACCTGAAATGAATGAACTAATCTTCTTATATTCTTATCTTTGGATATAATTGAAGCTTCAGTACCAACTTCATCTGATAATAAATTTTTATTTGTCAAATCTTTAATCTTTATAGAGTTAATAATTTTTTTTATAAATTTTTTATTAAATTGTTTTGGAAATTTTATTTTTTTATAGGCTATCATTCTATAGATTTTACCAGTATCAAGATAATAAAGATTATAATGTTTAGATATAGCTTTTGCCAATGTTCCAGCTCCTGCTGCTGCTGGTGAATCGATAGCAATTTTTATAAATCTTTTTTTCACTTAGTTATTTTTTTTATAAGATTTAAAAAGGATGGAAAAGAAGTTTTTATTGAATCCTTATCATGTATCTGCCATGTTCCGCCAAAGGACAAAGCGGCAATAACACTTGTCATAAAAACTCTATGATCTTTAAGATAATTTTTTATTTCTATTTTTTTTCTTATCTTAATATAAGGATTGCCATAAATTTTAAATGAGTTTTTTGTTACAATTGTTTTGATACCAATCATTTTGAGAATTTTTGCTCCCCAAATTAATCTTGGGCTTTCTTTTTGATTTAATTCTGCTAAATTTTTAAAATAAGAAATTCCATTTGCTTTTGCAGCAACTAAAAATATTACCAAAAACTCATCGATCGCTTTACTATTTAATTTTATAGGGCAATTGATTGATTTTAATTTTCTTGGGCTCTGAACAAATATATCAGCATTTTTTTCTCCTTTATATGTTCTTTGGTTTCGAAAAGTAATTTTGACACCCATTTTTTTTAAAATTATAATTATTCCAATTCTAGATGGATTAATATTTACATTTTTTATTAGCAAACATGAATTCTGACTTAATGCTGTTAAAGCAATAAAAAAAGCACTTGAACTTATATCTGATGGAATTTTATAATTAAGTCTTTTAATCTTTCTTGCTTTTTTTATCTTTATTATGTCGTAAGTTTTTTTATTTTTAACAATTACAGGAAGACCCAGGTATTTACACAATAGTTCTGTATGATTTCTTGATTTTCTAGCTTTAATAATTGTCGTCCCATTAGTCCTAATTGCACCAAATATCACAGCACTTTTACACTGTGCAGATGCCCGTTTCTCAAAATAATAAATGGGCTTTAAATTTGACGAACCATTTATCGTTAAAGGTAAGTTTTTTTTATTTTTTAATTTAAAATTAGCTCCAAATTTACTAAGAGGTTCTGAAATTCTTTTGAAATCTCTTTTTGATAAACTATTATCACCTACTAATTTTATAGGTCTCGATGTATTTATTAGAAACCCAAGAATAAGTCTTCCAAGGGTGCCTGAATTTTTTGCGTCTATAACAAGGTTTTTTTTGTACTGGTATCCATCTAATCCTTTCCCAAAAATTGTGCATGAATTTTTACTTAATTTAACTTTTATACCAAGTTTTTTAATTGCATTTATTGAAGCCAATACATCTTCTGACATTAATAAATTTTGAGCTTTTGAGACACCGCTTGCAAGTGAAGAAAATAAAATCCATCTAATACTTATACTTTTATCTCCAGTAACACTTATTGTATTATTAAACTTTTTTATTTTTTTTTTGATAATAACTGAATTTGACATTTGAGATTAATTAAATTTAAAACTTTCACCAAAATAAGCATTTCTAGCACTAATATTTTTTACTAAATTTGATGGAGTGTCTTGCGCAACTACTTTTCCATTATTTAGGATCATAGCAACGTCAACGCATGCCAAAAGATCTCTAGCTTGGTGATCACATATACAAATAGTTATTTGATTTTCTTGTTGTAAATTTACAATTATTTCTTGAAGCATTTTAATAGTTAATACATCTAACGCTGCAAAACATTCATCTAGCAGCAAAACTTTAGGCTCACTTAAAAGCGATAAGGCTATAACTAATTTTTTTTTTTGTCCACCTGATAAGAATTTTGCTTTTATATCTTTTAAATGGTAAAGTTCAAACTTAGAAATCAAATAATTTATCCTTTCTGATTGATAGGCTTTATTGTCTATAACAATTTCACTTATAGCTTTTAAATTATCATGTAGAGTAAGATCGTTAAAAAAACCACCATATTGAGGCATATAGCCAATTTTGAATTTTTTTGTTCTAAGATAGATAGGATATTTTGTAACATCTTCACCATCAATTTTTATAACACCACTTTTTGGGTTTATTAATCCTGTGATAAGATTAAATATAGTTGATTTTCCAACTCCATTTGGTCCAAGCATCCCAAATATTTGTCCATGGTTTATTTTAAAATTTATATTATCCAAAATTAATCTGTTACCGTATGCAAGAGCAACATTTTCGAATTCAATTAAAGAATTTTTACTTTTGTAAGATTTAATTCTAAATTTTTTAATAATAGCCATATTAATTTTTACTTTTTACTTTTACTTTTTCATTTTTTTCATACATAAAAATTTTTGTATCTTTTGTTTTAATGTCAATTTCAATAACATCTGCTTTTAAAATATTTTCTAAATTTCTATAAACCACATCTCTTGAAATAATCATAGAATTTCTTTCTAAAGAAAAATCTAGATATTCTCCAGTTATTTTATTTACTAAATAATTAACTATTACATTTTGAGAAAAAATTGTATCAAAATTAACCGTATTGTATTTTCCAAAATCTGAATATATTTCAACGGTTTCTGAATTATTGAGTTTTATAAATGCACTTACATTAGTTAAGTAAATGATATTATTATCTGAAAAGTCTATTTCTCCCTCAGAAGCTTTAATTACATACTCATTTCCTTTTGCATCCTTTGAAGTATAAATTACATCTTTTAAAATGTTAGCGTTATAGGTCAAATTTTCTTTTGGCGGCTCAGAATCGATTATAGTTTGATCAGTTTCGTGATTTTTTGAAAATAAAATGATTATGGAGATAAGAATAAATAAAAAAACGATTTTTCCAATCCTTTTTTTCATTTATGTAATATTGTATTGCAAGATATTATGAATATGTACAACGCCTATTGTTTTGAACTTGTTTTTTTTATCATGCACACACAATGAAGTAATCTTTCTAGAATTCATTATAGAAAGAGCTTTTGCTGCTAATACATTTTTATCTACACTTACTGGATTTTTTGTCATAATTTCTTTGACCTTCATTTGATGAAGGTTTGAATTTTGTTCATTAAATCTTCGAACTTGGCCATCAGTAATAATTCCAACGGTTTTTTTTTGTTTATTCTGTATTATTAAAATTCCTAATTTCTTATCACTAAGAATTTTTAGTGCTAATTTCATTTTTAAGTTTTCATTGACAAAAGGAATTTTATTTTCAATTAACATAATATCCTCAACAGTTTTTAGTTGAGCACCAAGATTACCAGCGGGATGTATCTTTTTGAAATCATATTTATCGAATTTTTTATACTTCATTGCTGCTATGGCAAGTGCATCGCCAAGTGCAAGTTGAATTGTAGTGCTCGAAGTGGGAACTATACCGCCAGATTCTTTTACGTTAGGTATTAGAAGCTTTATGTCTGAGGCTTTATAAAGAACCGAATCTTTTTTTGAAACTATACCGATCAAAAGTATTTTATTTCTATTTGCAAATTGAATAATATTTTTAAGCTCATTTGTTTGACCAGAGTTACTTATTATAATTAAGATATCTTTTCTATTTATACTTCCAAGATCTCCATGAGATGAGTCACTTGCTGAAAGAGTAAATGAAGGTGTACCAACTGATGATAAAGTTGCTGCGATCTTAGATGCAATTAGACCACTTTTCCCAACACCACACAATACTACTTTAGATTGACATTTTGCAATTTGATTCACTGCTTTATCAAAAGAATTATTTATGCTTTTCTTTAATTTTTCTAACGCTTTGATTTCGAGATTAATTACGTTTTTTGCAACAGATACAAATTTTTGTTTTTTCATTAATGTGACCAAATATCATCTTTAAATAGTGCAAGATCTAAATCTACTCTAGTCTTTAAAAATTTTAGACATTCTTGATAAAGTTTAATTCTATTTTCTCTTTCTAATATTTTATTTAATTCATTATGAATTCTATGTAAATAAATTACATCATTCGCACAATATTTTAATTGTGCGGGGGATAGTTCACCACCAAAATCTGAATTTTGAAATTGTTTACTTATATCTATGTTAATGAATTCTTTAATTAATACCTTTAAAGAATGTTGATCTGAGTAGGATCTTGCTAACTTTGATGCAATTTTAGTATCTAAAATATTATTTGTATCAGTTTTTAAGTAATGTTTTATATGGGCTAGGTCTGCTCTTCCGAAATGAAATATCTTAACAACATCCTTGTCTTGCAGTAATTTTACTAAATTAGGAGCATTATAATTTTTTCTATCAAACTGAACAATATGTGCATCTGAATTTCCAGAAGATATTTGAATCAAGCAAAGAGGGTCGCGCCTGACATTTAGTCCCATAAATTCCCCATCAACAGCTAATACATTGCCTAAATCTAAATCATCTGGTAAGTCATTTTTGTGCAATTTAATATTAACGCTCATTATTAATTATATATATATGAAAGCAAAAAATTGTCTAATTTTTGGCGGTAGTGGTCAAATTGGTCGTAACTTGATAAGAAAACTAACAAAAAATAACTACAGAGTCACTGTGGTAACAAGAAATATACATCAAAAAAGTTATGTAATTAAGACCCAGGCAAATGCAGGTTATATAGAAATTGTTGAAGCAAATATTTTTGATGAAAAAAAGATTAGAAATCTTTTTGAAAAAACAGATATTTGTATAAATTTAATTGGAATTTTATTTGAAAACAAAAGAGGTAGTTCTTTTAAAAATATTCATACAGTTTTTCCTGCTTTATTAGCAAAACTTTCTAAAGAATATAATTTAGAACATTTTATACATTTATCAGCATTGGGCATTAATAATGCTGTCGATAGTATTTATGCTCAAAGTAAACTAGAAGGAGAAAAAAAAATTTTAAAAAATTTTCCTCTAGCAACAATATTAAGGCCATCTGTTGTATATTCTGTTGATGATAAGTTTACCACTAGTTTTATGACACTTCTAAATAGACTTCCAATTTTTCCACTTTATTATAATGGAAATACAAAATTTACACCTATCCATTGCTCAGATTTAACTGACACAATCTCATATGTAATTTCAAGAAAAATACAATCTAAAATTATAGAATGTATTGGGCCAGAAGTTTTATCTTTTAAAGAAATATTAATTATACTATTAAAATTAATTGATAAAAATAGACTATTATTACCTTTACCTTTGATATTTGCAAAATTTTCAGCAAGATTTTTTGAAATTTTTCCTAATCCTTTATTGACTACTGATCAGTTAAAACTTCTTAAATATGATAATATCAAATCAGGAAAGTATAAAACTAACAGTGAAATAGGAACCCCGAGTGTTAGATTTTTTGAAGAAGAGGTGAAGAAATACTGTTATATGTGGAAAGTGGGAGGTAAATTTTCAACTGACAAATACAAAAAAGAAAAAATTGGTAATTAGTAATATTTATTAGGCTGATTTTATTTTTTTTTGTATAAATTCTGAATCATCATCTTTTTCTATTGGTTCTTCTTTTTTCCCTTTTGGCTGATAAGCATATAATAAATGTAGTTTGCAATAAGAAAAATCTTTTAGAGATGATCTTCCACAAAAGTAAAATGATTTTTCATTTGGATGACCAATTGGCCATTTGCACGAGTTTTCATCAAGTTCCTCTAGCTGTTTAGGATTTTCTGGTTCAAAATCCTTTTCAATTATTAAAGATTTAAATTTACTTTTTCGACCTCTTGTGGGATTATTGATTTTCTTGTCACTTTGATTTACATAATTTTGATTTTTGCCTGAGTTTCTAGTTTTAATTTTAGCAGATAAATTTAATCGATGAGCTTTTCCAATAACAGCATTTCTACTCAAACCACCAATTATTTCAGCAATTTGACTTGCAGTATTTCCTTTGCCCCATAATTCTTTAAGTTTTGATACTTTTTCTTCGTTCCAACTCATGTCTATATATTGTATTAAATTAACTTAATATAACAATATAATGATATTCAATCATTTTAAACAAGTAAAAAGTATTAGTTATTAACAAAATTTGATTTATTTGTTTATATGTATTTTCAATCATAACTTGTATCTAATAATTAAAATTTATAAAAACTGTAAAAAAGAAATATGAGCTACTTAGCTAAAAATTATAATCGTAAAAAAATTTCATTTAAATATGGCAAGGGTAGTTTTTTATATTCCTTAAATGGAAAAAAATATTTAGATTTTGTTCAAGGAATAGCTGTTAATTCTCTAGGCCATGCACATCCTAAATTAATTAAAACAATTAATAAACAGTCCAAGAAACTTTGGCATGTTTCAAATGCATTTCAAATCCCAGAAGGAGAAAAACTTGCTGAAAAATTAGCTAAAATAACGTTTGCTGATAATATTATTTTTCAAAATAGTGGCGCTGAAGCTACAGAGGCAGCTATAAAAGTAGCTAGAAGATATTTTTTTTCTATTGGAAAATCTAAAAAAAATCGAATTTTATGTATCAAAAATTCTTTTCACGGAAGAACATTGGCAACAATTTATGCTAGTGGGTCAAAAAAAATGACAGAGGGTTTTGGGCCAAAAGTAAGCGGTTTTGATCATTTTGAATTTGGAAATCATAAATCTTTAAAGAGTAAAATTACAAAAAATACAGCAGCGATAATGGTTGAAACTATTATGGGAGAAGGAGGCATCAAGATAATACCTGATTGGTGTTTAAGAGAATTAAGAAAAATTTGTGATAAAAAAAAAATATTGTTGATATTAGATGAGGTTCAGTGTGGAATTGGAAGATCAGGGGATTTTTTTGCATTTGAGAAATCTAAAATAAAACCCGATATAGTACCAATTGCAAAAGGAATTGGAGGAGGATTTCCGATTGGGGCAGTACTAATGAATAAAAAAGTTGCATCTGCAATGACAGCAGGAACCCATGGGTCTACTTTTGGAGGAAATCCTTTAGCAATGGCTGTAGGAAATACTGTGATTGATATAATTTCAAATAAAAAATTTTTGGATAATGTTAAAAAAATTTCAAAATATTTTTTATTGAATTTAAAAAAAATTAAAAATAATTATCCAAATCTGATCAAAGAAATTAGAGGAAGAGGTTTATTAATTGGAATACAGCTTCATGTAGATCAATCAGATTTTATTGAAAAATTAATGGAGAATAAATTACTAACAATCAGAGCGGCTGAAAATGTAGTTAGAATTTTACCACCTTTAAATGTAAAAAAAGTTGAGATTGATCAAGCTTTAAGAATAATTAAAAAGGTCTGTTCAGAAATTAAATAATATGAAGCATTTTATAAATTTAAAAGATATACCTGCAAAAGATTTAAGAAAAATAATTCTTGACGCAAAAAAAAGAAAAATTTTAAGAAAAAATTTAAGCACCTTAGAAACTGATAGAGGAGCTCCATTAAAAGGAAAATTACTCATACAAATGTTTGAAAAATCAAGCTTAAGAACAAGATTAAGCTTTCATTTGGCGATAAAACAACTTGGAGGGGGTGCGCTAACACTTAAATCAAATGAACTTCATCTTGGTCAGGGCGGTGAAAGTATTGCTGATACTGCAAAAATTCTTTCAACTTATGGTGATGGATTTATGTTAAGAACTAACAGTGATAAAAAAGTTGAAAATTTTAAAGATCATTTATTTATTCCAATAATAAATGGTTTAAGCCCCTCATCTCACCCAACCCAAGTTCTTTCAGATGTATTTACTGTTGAGGAAATAAAGAAAAAAAAAATTTCAAAATTAAATATCTGCTGGATAGGTGACTCAAATAATGTTTTAAATAGCTTAATAGCTGCTTCAGTTAAATTTAGATTTAAATTAAACATTGGGTGTCCAAAAAAATTTGAACCAAGTAAAAAAGTCATAGACTGGGCTAGGAAGAATAATCAACAAATCTTTATTTTTAATGATCCCAAGAAAGCTGTGAAAAACGCAGATGTGATATTTTCAGATAAGGTGATTTCTTTGAATGATAGAGTAAACAAAAAAAAAAAAATCGAACAATTTAAAAAATATAAGATAGATAAAAAACTAATTAACCTTGCAAAAAAAAATTGTATTTTTCTTCATTGTTTACCCAGAGGTAACGAAGTAACGGATGAAGTTTTTTTTGGAAAAAATTCTTACGTTTGGTTACAAGCCTCTAACAGAGTACATGTTCAAAAAAGTATATTATTATATTGTTTTGAAAAATTAAGGTAATTCTTTAGGAGAATC
>MDTG01335188.1_pt1 | contig 11983 bp, 12 predicted proteins | sample 811421 | NCBI WGS metagenome assembly MDTG01 (sample SAMN05326645, study PRJNA326480) | marine metagenome | isolation source: seawater | place: Pacific Ocean: South East | collected 2011 | reverse complement strand
TGAAGGTTTTGAAAGCTTCTTTATCATACATCTCTAATCTATCGCCATATGTGTTAGCGCTAATACTTTCTGGAATCCTTCAATTCAGTTGCGCAAAATCTGAACGAGACCTCGATACAGAAACATTGTCCTCGCGCGAGCATGGCTTGGCGCTCCAATTGTTTGATGGGCTGTTTCGTGAAATTCACCGATTCTCAGTAGCCGACTCTATCACCAACACAAGTGGATTTTCGTTCAACAATAACAACTGCATAGCTAGCGCTAGATTTAATAAAACTATTGCTCAGTTCCCTGTGGTTCTGACCATAGTATACGATAATAATGAGTGTGATGATGGGGTTGCAAGAAAAGGTCAATTGATTGCAGAGTACACTGGAAAATACTTAGCGAAAGGCACAGTAACTTCGGTAAGACTTAAAGACTACGTTGTCGGAAGCTATAGTGTAGAGGGTGACTTCACCATTGAAAATATTGGACTATCTTCTGGGAAACCACAGTTTATTTGGCGCGTTAAAAATGCTCAAATTACTGGGTTCAATACAGATATTTCATGGAAAAGCCTTCACACATTAAGTTGGACAGATGGCTCCAATTCTTCTGGAAATGCGACTGATGACATATTCTACATTCTTGAAGGGCAGGCCTCTGGACGAAACTCACGTGGAAATGCCTTCGACGCGACGATTACGTCTCGATTGGTTTCAGATTTTGACTGCAAATGGTACCCTGAGGGAAGGTTGAGAATGCAAGTTGCAAATCTCATTGACAGGAACGTTTCATATGGTGAGGGAGAGTGTGACAACGGCATCACCGTACGCAGAAACAATACTTACTTCGAAGTTAAATTAGACTATTAGGCTGCCCTCAGTTTACGAAAGCTGCTCTGGTTAAACTTAGCAGTAGCATATGAAATAGTGACCTTAAAACTCTCAGGCTTAGGGTTTTTTGATGGTAATTCATACATAGCGTCCATCATAATGGCTTCGCATATAGATCTTAACCCTCTTGCTCCTAGCTTGTATTCAATTGCTTTTTCAACAATGTAATCGAGTACGTCTTTCTCGAAAGTGAGCTTAATGCCTTCCATTTCGAATAGCCTTACGTATTGCTTAATCAGTGCATTTTTTGGCTCTGTGAGTATCCTTCTGAGTGCTGATTCGTCTAAAGGATTTAAGAACGAAACCAGCGGAAGGCGACCAATAAGCTCTGGAATCAACCCATATTCACGCAAGTCTGATGGAGAGACATATTGGAGTAAATTCTCCTTTTCCACCTTTTCATCAGACTTTTCATGCTTATAACCTATCGCAGAAGTATTAAGCCTTCGGGAAATAATTCGATCGATTCCATCAAATGCTCCACCACAAATGAATAGGATATTTCTTGTATCAAGCTGCACTAGCTTTTGTTCCGGATGCTTTCTACTGCCTTGTGGGGGTACTCCCACAACAGATCCCTCAAGAAGTTTTAAGAGCCCCTGCTGGACGCCTTCACCACTCACATCTCTTGTGATGGATGGATTATCACTTTTCCTACTGATCTTATCAATCTCGTCAATAAACACCATTCCCTGCTGAGCGGCCTCTACATTATAGTCAGCAGCCTGGAGCAGTCTGCTCAAAATACTTTCTACGTCTTCACCCACATATCCAGCTTCGGTTAAAACCGTAGCATCAGCAATACAAAATGGAACATTAAGTATTTTAGCAATGGTTCTCGCAAGCAAAGTTTTACCTGTGCCCGTCTGTCCCACAAAAATCATATTGCTCTTTTCAATCGTTATGCCATCATCGCCATCTGATTCAACTTGGGCAATGCGCTTGTAATGATTGTACACCGCCACCGCAAGGCTGCGTTTAGCTTCATCTTGACCTATAACGAATTCGTCTAGGTGCTCTTTAATATTGATCGGTTTAAGCAGATTAACATTCCCAAGCACGCTTTCACGGAGCTGAGCGCCCATCTCCTCTTCAACAATTCGCGCTGCCTGTTGAATACACCGATCACAAACGTGGCCGGTAATGCCAGCAATCATCACTGAGGTCTCTCGCTTATCGCGACCGCAAAAAGAGCACTTGATATTTTCGTCAGGTTGTTTCGCCATGACTATTTTTTAACCAATACCTCATCGATCATTCCATAATCCTTAGCTTCATGAGCCTTCATCCAGAAGTCTCTATCACTATCGGCATAAATTTTATCAATATCCTGACCGCTTTGGTCAGCAATGATCTCATACAACTCGGTCTTAAGTTTCTTTATTTCTGCTGCGGTAATCTCAATATCTGAAGCCTGGCCTCCTACACCACCCATTGGCTGATGTATCATGACTCTCGCATGCTTTAATCCAGTACGCTTTCCTTTTTCACCTGCACATAAAATCACTGCTCCCATTGAAGCTGCCATTCCAGTGCAAATGGTGGCTACATCACAACCTATGTATTGCATAGTATCATAAATCCCTAATCCAGCATATACGGAGCCCCCAGGACTATTAATATAAATCTGAATGTCCTTACCTGAATCTGCCGATTCTAGGAACAAGAGCTGCGCTTGAACCACATTGGCAATAAAGTCATCGATGGCCAACCCGAGAAAAATGATTCGATCCATCATTAACCTGGAAAAAACATCTACTTCACGGAAAGGCATTGGACGCTCCTCAATCACAGTCCTTGTCATATTTGAGGGCTTGTTCATCTCCTTCAAATAATGATCAACAGAATTCCCACTCATACCCATATGGTGGACAGCATATTTTCTAAACTCCTTTTCTTCTATCATTCTAAAACTTTAATAAGTTGGATACTTGATCCATGAATTTTCCTTTACCAGACTTGGCGGAGGCTAATTTAACGAAATCGTCAAACGAAACTTCCTTTTCTTGCAACTTCACATTTGTCTTATAAAAGTTCATGATTTGCTCATCCAAAAGTTGATCGTAAACCTTTCTCACCTCTTCTTCTTTTTGCAGAAAGTTTTGTGCAAACTGGTTTAGCATGTCTTCTTCCATATCTTGCTGACCGAAGCTCGCGAATTGGACTTTGATATTCTCCTTTACTCGCTCTTGTATTAAAGGATACTCCACTTTCAAATCGTTATCTTTAGCTATTTGAGACTCGATGATTTGTAACCTCATGAATCGGCTGTAATCATCATACTCACGTTCAATATCCTCCTCAGTTATCGGCTTTTCTTTGTTACCTCCGTTAAGCAACAACCACTTTTTTAAGAATTCATCTGGTAAAGCTAGTTTAAGTTTGTTGATCAAAAAATCCGAAACATCCCTTCTCAGCTTTTTATCTGAATCGTTGGAGAGTTGTTTTTCGAGATCAACCATAATTTTATCTCTAAAGCCAGCTTCATCGCTCACCGCTCCTGGACCAAGCACTTTATCAAATAACTCTTGTTTTAACGGTGCTGGATCAATTCGATGGATCGACTCAACTTTCAGTTCCCAATTTTTTGGGTATTCTCCAATCTCAAAAACTGGAATACCAAGCATGGCCGAGACATCCGCCTCGCTTTTGGCCAACTTATTCGGATCAACCAAAACAACATCATCTTTCTTCAATCCAATGAGTTTTGCTTTTGCGTCTTTATTTTCAACATACTTCAATACAATCGAGGTATGATTGTGCTTACCTCCTTCTTTTCGGTTCCCAGATTTATCACACTCATACAATGTACCGTAGACCATATCCTCCTCGGTGACTTGATCTACGTCTTCACTCTCACCAAAACGTCTCTGAAAATCCTCAACATATTTATTCACGAGTTCTTCGTCAACTTTTATCAAGTACTTAGGAAACTTGTCTTTTTCCGTGAGGCTAATTTCAAATTTTGGTGCTAGGCCAATCTCATATTTAAACTCATACGTTTGGTCGAAATTGAGTGACAAATCATCTTGATCTTCGGGAATAGGTTGGCCTAAGATCTCTAATTCATTGTCTTTAATATAACCGTTGAGTTTCTCAGACAAAATCTTGTTGAGCTCTTCGGCAAGAACCGACTTACCATACATTTTTTTGGCAACACCAAAAGGTACCTTTCCCGGTCTAAATCCCTGCAAAGTCATTTTCTTTCGGTAATCATTGAGCACTTTCTTTACAGGAGGTTCGTAATCATCTGGTGAGATTTCGATTTTGACCTTGGCATTGAGCTCATCAATGTTTTCTTGACTTATATTCATTATCGCTGTAAGTGTTTTTCAATAAAAAAAGACCGTTTTTAGGCGGTCTTTCCATTTTATAGAGGCCGCATACCGACCGTATTCAATCTATACTTTGTGCGGATGGAGGGAATCGAACCCACACGCCTCGCGGCACTAGATCCTAAATCTAGCGCGTCTACCAATTTCGCCACATCCGCAATAATTTAGAAAAGAACGTCACCTTTAAAAAAAGGTGCGCAAAGATATAATTATTGATCTATCCAAAATGCTGAAAAAAGCCATTGAAATTTACATTTGTAGTGTATGAGGTTTACGACAATCAATCCCCGGGACATAGCCGTTCCAAAATTGCATGGATATTTATTAGGATCTATTGGTCCAAGGCCAATTGCTTTTGTGAGCACCATTGATGTAGAAGGAAATCACAACCTGAGTCCTTATAGCTTCTTTAATGTGTTTAGCGCCAACCCGCCAATTGCAATTTTCTCTCCTGCCCGCAGGGGAAGAGACAACACGACTAAACATACTTACGAGAACGCCAAGGCTACCATGGAAGTGGTTATTAACGTGGTCAACTATGATATCGTTCAACAGATGTCATTGAGCAGTACTGAATATGCCAAAGGAGTAAATGAATTTGAAAAAGCAGGTTTAACTCCTATTGCGTCAGAAATTGTGCGTCCCATGAGGGTGAAGGAATCGCCAGTTCAGTTGGAATGTACAGTGAGAGAAGTAGTTGAATTAGGCACCGAAGGTGGTGCCGGAAATCTGATCATCAGCGAGGTAAAATTGATCCACATTAATGAGGATGTTCTAGATGAAAAAGGTCGGGTAGATCAAACAAAAATTGATTTGGTCGGTAGAATGGGAGGCAATTGGTACGTACGAGCACACGGTGAGGCTATGTTTGAAGTTGCCAAGCCACTTTCTACCCTTGGTATTGGAGTAGATCGTATTCATCATGATATCAGATATAGCACTATTCTGACTGGAAATGACCTGGGACAACTCGGCAATGTTGAAGCACTGCCTGACGAAACAGATGTAAATGAGTTTAGGCTGCTAGAGCTGGCCGATTTGTTTGTGGAACATGAAGATCAAAGTGCAGAATTGGAAATGGAGCTTCATAAAAAGGCTCACGAATACCTGGCTTCGGGTCAAGTAAATGAAGCATGGAAAACTCTACTATCATTTAATAATTAAGTAATGGATATTGAAGGAAGAATAAAACTGATTTACGATACACAAACATTCGCATCTGGATTTCAAAAAAGAGAATTTGTAATTACTACCAAAGAGCAGTATCCACAGGATGTGAAATTTGAATTAACAAAAGATCGGGTAGACATCATCGATCAGTATCAGCAGGGAAATGAAATCAAGGTTCATTTCAACATTCGTGGTAATGAATATAACGGTAAGTACTACGTAAACTTACAAGCTTGGAGAATTGAATCCATTGCCAATGCTAATACAACTAATGTTGAGCCGCGAGGCACCTCAGACGATGTCCCTTTACCCACTGAAGCACCTGAGGAAAATAGTATGGAAGACGACCTTCCATTCTAATACTCTTGGAAAGATATATCATATGGTTTAGGCGCCTACTACCTTCCCCTTTTAGCATTGCGCTTGTGCTCACTGCAGTGAGCCTTATTGGAGTGCTAGGTTTCAACGCAACTCAAACGGGAACCTTTCAATTTACCCAAACTATCCGATGGTGGTCAAACGGATTATGGACTCCCAGCCTTATGGTATTTGCTATGCAGATGATGCTTATGCTGGTGCTTGGACACGTCTTAGCTCTATCTTCAGGTATTCGTGGAATAATAAATGTTCTAGTGCTGTTCTGTATAGATAGTTCACGTGCAGCTTGGGTAATCTGCACTTTGACAATCATTGTAGGTCTATTCAATTGGGGGTTAGGCTTGATTTTCGGTGCTATACTTGCCAAGCGGGTTGCAGACCATTTTACTTTAGAAAACAAGCCATTCAATTATCCACTTCTAGCGGCTGCAGGTTATTCAGCATTGATGGTTTGGCATGGTGGGCTGTCTGGTTCTGCTTTAATTAAAGCCGCAGAGCCTGATGCAATTCATGAAATGATGAAAAACATTATGGAGCCACAAAATCTAGCTAACCTACCAGCGCAAATTCCGATTACATCTACGGTGTTTAGTGCTCGTAATCTTACCGTGTCACTTATGGTTCTGTTAGTATTACCCTTAGTGCTGGCTTATATAGGCAAAAAGATTCCTGGCAAACAAGTCGAAGCAGACACAAGTACGCACTCTCATAGGAAATCAAGTGAACCAGCTATTGGAGCTGAGTTTTTAGATCAAAGTCCTTTAGCAGGTCTTCTCATTGGGGGAGGAATCATTGCATATTGCATCTACCTATTAATCCAAGGCGGAGGAAGTTTTTTTACTCCAAACAGCATTAACCTGACGCTACTTGGTTTATGTCTATTTAGCCATCAAAGGATTAACAGTTTTTTAAGCGCCATAGAATATGCCATTAGAGATGCTAGTGGAATTCTGATTCAATTTCCCTTGTATTTTGGAATAATGGGATTGATAAATGAGAGTGGTTTGATTACAGCAATAGCAGAATCATTCACGGCAATAAGCAATGAATTTACCTATCCGTTGTTCACATATATCAGTGCAGGCGTAGTCAACATCTTCGTGCCAAGCGGAGGTGGACAATGGGTGGTTCAAGGCCCAATAATTCTATTATCAGCCTATGAATTAAATGTCCCAATTGAAAAAGCGATACTTGCCCTTGCCTATGGAGATCAAATCACAAACATGCTACAACCCTTTTGGGCTTTGCCGCTTTTAGGCATTACTCGATTGTCAGCTCGAGATATTTTGCCCTACACACTGATTATGTTTAGTGTAGGATTTGTGATCTATCTGGCTGGACTTGCGTTGTTTTGACGATCCTATCTTTCCATTTAATTCGAATATTCAAAATGGATAAAAACCCGATGACCACTACGTACGTGGGATAGAAGACCGTCAATAATATACTCATTATGGGTGACATAGACATATTCCGCTTTTCAAACCAGTACTTCTGAAAGGAATATTCAATTACCCATTTTGTCACCCATATTGCTAAAACCCAGAATAGATTACCACTGACAAAACCAAGCACTAAATATCCCAGAAATAAAAACTGAACCATCCAAACAAAAAGTGCTAGTACCTTTATATCCCAGAATTTAAGGACACTTGTCTTAGATGCCCATCTAAGTCTTTGGGCAGCAAATTCAACCATACTCATTGGTGCCGAAGTCGTCACAGCTGCATTACGTACATATGCCATTCTATGACCATACTCTCGCAGCGCCTGGATGAAAAACACGTCATCACCGCTCGAAACCGCGCTATCTAGTGAACCAGAATACAGATCGACCACATCCCGCGTCAATGCCATAATCGCTCCATTTGCCATTACAGGTCGGTTGATATTAAAAAAGGCTTCCGTTACGCATTGATTATTCAAGTTCTCAAGAGCCAGCAATTTTGAAGCTATGTTCTTGCTATCAAGCCATACCTCACCAAAAACAGCCTGTAGTTTACCCTCTAATAGATGCTTCAACATTACGCCAAGAGCTTTCTCACTGAGAATACAATCAGCATCAAGTTGAACGATATATTCCGACCTTGTTTTTGATAGAGCGAATCTTAATGCAGCTTTCTTGCCATAGCCTTGCGATAGATTGAATAGGCTAACTTTTACTCTATCGTTTTGGATTTGTCTAGACCTTACCTTATCCGCAGTATGATCAATAGAATGATCATCAACGATTAATAGATTACATCGATCTGGCAGCCACATTTGTGACTCAACCGATTGGATGAAAGCACCAATATTATGTTCCTCATTTCGTGCAGCGACAATTATGTCGACTTCTCCAACCCCAAATGGATACTCCAAATCAACACCTTGAGAATTATCAAACGAAAGATTGACATGTACGAATGCCATAAACATCAACCAGAAGATCAACACGAAAAGCAAAGGACAAATCATACCGATTTAAATATCCGATACGTCATCAACGCTGACACACCAGCCAACGCAGGCAGGGCCACATTGATAAGCCATACTAGGAAGACGGCTATTGATACTATCGATAAATCAAAATCAAACAAACTAAAATAGCTAAGCGCAACCATTTGCTTTATTAGAATATCAGGAATAGGTAAGAAGGATAGCATTGTGTTGGAAAACAGGGAAACAACAGATAGTCCACCAACGAGTAGCCAATTTGGTTCAGGCAAAAGAAAGCTAAAGACCAAAAAATATTGGCCTACAAACGTCATAAACCGGAGCAATGAGAGAAGATAAAGTCTATTGAGTTGAGCAGAGCTAATCTGTCCTAGTAACTGGAGCTGTTCAGTCCACTTTACAGTCAGTTTCCAACTCGAAACCTTATTTGCAAATAGTGACAGGTTGAAATAAATGGTTAGCGCAAGTATCCAAGTGAGCAAAAGCACCAATCTCAATACAACCATACCTACACCACCCAACTCCTCACCAATGATAGCATTTAACAGGAGTGCAAGAGCAAAAAGACCAAAACTAATAGTAGCGACAGACTGAGCCAAACCATTTACCAAGGAAAGCAATGTGGCTGCAACACGCTTCGTTGGGCCAATGGCCAAAACCCTTCCGATGAACTCGCCTATTCGATTGGGAGTAAAGACTCCAATCGTAAGACCAGAAAGTACGCCCTTTATTGATGTACTCCATTTTGTGCCAAGATATGTACCGATCAGTGCGTGCCACTTAATTATCTCTAATCCCCAGTTAATACAAAGGAGAAAAACTCCTAGAAAAATGCTAAGCAAGATGAACTCTATAGATAAGAGACTCAAGTGCTCAGCTAATTGAATAAACACTTGTCCTTCCGTAGATATTTGAGATACAATATAGCTAACGCATGCAGTTGACAGCGTGATTTTCAACGCCCATGAAATCACAAATCGTAAACTAGCAGGTATCTGCTGTTCAGAACTTTCTAAACCCACCAAGCTGCCGAGCATTGAGGCCACTATTTTCGGAAAGAATTTCACCGAAGCGAATTTATTGGCAAGTTGATTAGGGAAAAAGTCATATTAGGCATTGATCCAGGAACAAACATAATGGGTTATGGCGTCTTGTTGGTTGAAGGTACAACAATGAAATGCCCAAGTCTAGGCATAGTAAAATTAGATGGAAATGACTATGGGTTAAAACTCAAACAAATTTTTGAGCGAGTTACTGTTCTAATCGATGAATATAAACCAGATCAATTTGCAATTGAGGCACCTTTTTATGGCAAGAATGTTCAATCCATGCTAAAACTTGGTCGAGCTCAGGGAGTAGCTATGGCAGCAGCCTTGATCAAGGAAATTCCTATTGCAGAATACAGCCCAAGAAAGATAAAACAATCAATTACAGGAAGTGGAGCAGCATCCAAAGAACAAGTGGCTTCTATGATCAAGACCTTGGTTAGTCTTGATGTACTTCCCAAGCACCTTGATGCCACTGATGGTTTGGCTGCAGCCATTTGCCACCATTTTCAATCGAGCAACAAAATAAATACTGGTAAAACTGGAGGTTGGGATAACTTTATTAGGAATAACCCTAATCGAGTGAAATGAACGTATTTCTGATATTCTCAGATAGCGTTTCGAATTGTTCTGTATTCATCTCTAGTTTGGGTCGAGCGAAATTGATGTCGCCAACTCCATTTATTGGAATAAGATGAATGTGTGCGTGGGGCACCTCTAAACCAATAACGGCCATACCAATGCGTTCACAGGATAGATTGGCCTCAATCGCCTTAGATACTTTCTTCGCGAAAACATGATAGGCGGCTGTGGTTTCATCATCCAAATCAAATAAATAATCGACTTCAATCTTGGGAATCACCAAGGTATGTCCTTCAGTCAACGGGTTAATATCCAATATGGCGAAGAAGTCCTTATCCTCCGCAACGAAATACCCGGGAATTTCTCGAGCTGCTATCTTGGAGAAGATCGTTGGCATTACCGAGTTATCTCCAGAATTTCGAGCTTTAAGGTGCCGTTGGGAACCGAAATTTCGGCCACATCTCCAACTTTTTTTCCAAGTAAGCCCTTACCAATAGGTGATTCAACGCTAATCTTACCAGCCTTCAAATCCGCCTCATTCTCAGCCACTAAGGTGTAGGACATCTGATTCTTAATGGCAAGGTTCTTCAAGCGTACTGTAGATAGAATTAGAGCTTTAGAAACATCCAGGTCCTTCTCATCAACTATTCTAGCATTACTTACTAGATTTTCGAGCTTAGAAATTTTCATTTCAAGCATACCCTGTGCCTCTTTAGCTGCATCATATTCAGCATTCTCAGACAGGTCACCCTTGTCTCTAGCTTCTGCTATTTGCGCTGAAATAGCCGGACGCTCCGATGTTTTTAATTGATCTAATTCTGCTTTAAGCCTTGCTAAACCTTCTTCAGTGTAATATGTAAGTTGTGACATGGTATATATAATAACAACAAATGGAACCGATCAAAGACCAATTCCATTTCAAAATTAATATTTCTTATTTGTAGATTAGATGCTCAAACGCAGACCTACGGTGTGCGAACCTCCTAGCGGATTGGCAAAACGATAACTGTAGTCTAGCGAGAAACCTGTATTTGGTTTATTCTTAAATGGCAACATCAACGAGAATCCAGTAGTTGGGCCTGCATTTGCATTAAGTCTACCTAGATTGTAACCGTTAAAGATGGCTTCTTCATAAACCAAGCCGCCTCTAACTGCGAAGTATTTGAGGAAAGCAAATTCTAAACCCGCTCTGATCTGATCTGGAGAAAATGAATTTGAAGTATATGTACCTGCTGCGGTCAAACGATAATCTGATGGCTTGCCATCATCATTCAATTGTGGCGCTCCATCTTCAGCGATACCTTCTTCACCATCTGAACCTACAGTGTTTTGGAAGAGATAGAAGTCATATGATACGCCCATGTTAAGTAGAGCTGGCATCTCGAAGCCTTCAGTTCTTTGATTAACCGTAAACTCATTATTATTTAGCACGACTGTCTGTGCCAAACCATCACCTGTATAGCGGAGTTTAGGCCCTACGTTTCTCAGTGCAATTCCAAATTTGGCTCGATCATACTTACCAGTTACATATCGAATTCCCGCGTCCAAGGCTATTCCGGTGGCGCCTACGTTATTAATTGACTCGCTCACCACTCTAACCGAACCACCGCCTTGTATGCTGTTTGAAAACATGCGTGCATAGCCAACAGCAAAATTCAAAAACTGTGGGCGAAAAACACCTTGGCCTCCATCAGGATTTGCAGTGGTAGTCACCTCCATATCCCCAAAAGACATGGCATTAACGTTGATTCCCAATACAGATGACTCACCTGTTCTTATCCCCAGACCTACGGTATTCATAGATATTTCAGAACCCGTAAAAAGCGTAAGGTTAGAATAATTAAACTCCATTGTTTCAATGGCACTAAGACCAGCAACATTCCAGTTGAATGCTTCCGTACCATTAAGGTATGCACTTCCAGCTCCTCCCATTCCTCCACTTCGCGCCCAAGGATTGATCAGCAACTGGCTTGAACCAGCCTGTCCGATTCTCTCTTTATTGCCTGCAAACCCCACTGATGATAGGGCAATTAAGCCAATCGATAAGATATATTTAGTAGTTGTCATGTTTAGTTTAGTTCAAGAATTAGAAGGAGTTAAGGTCAATTGGTCTGAGTACACCAAACCACTTAATTACTTTCTCTCCGAGACCAGGAGC
>MDTG01069950.1_pt1 | contig 11983 bp, 11 predicted proteins | sample 811421 | NCBI WGS metagenome assembly MDTG01 (sample SAMN05326645, study PRJNA326480) | marine metagenome | isolation source: seawater | place: Pacific Ocean: South East | collected 2011 | reverse complement strand
CCGACCGTCCCGGTCGAGCAAGCGGAACTGCACGTTATGAATATGAAAGGGATGGGCCATCATCGATGCGTTGGCGATTTCCCATATTTCCCACTGACCTACCGGTACGCGCTGGTTGATGACATCCATGTCCATGGTCTCGCCGTTGATCGACATGCCCCGACCCATCATGCCCATATCGAGTACGAAGCGGCGGCGGCGAACGGCAAGCGAGGGGTCTGGCGCGGCAAGCTTGGCCAGGATGGGCGGGAGCGTTACTGGAGTCCCCGCGCCGGAGGGGCACATATCGAGGATCGAAAAGGTGCGGCCCTGCCTCTCGCGATCGGCCCGGTTTCCCATCATTCCGCCGTCCATCATACCCCCGCCTTGTCCGCCCATCATGTCCATGGCGTTAGCCGGACGGCTCTGTTGCAAACTCTGGCGCATTCGCCAAGATTGGGCTGCTGGATTGGCAGGATCGGTTGCGATGAACGATTTCAAGGGGCGGCACTTCACCGGAGAGGTCATCCTATGGGCGGTGCGCTGGTATTGTCGATACGGCATCAGCTATCGTGATCTCGCGGAAATGCTGGCTGAGCGTGGGATCGATGTCGATCATACGACTATCTATCGTTGGGTGCAGCGCTACGCGCCGGAGATGGAGAAACGACTCCGCTGGTTCTGGCGGCGTGGTTTTGATCCGAGCTGGCGCCTCGATGAGACTTGCGGAGGATCTTTGCAACAGAGCCGCCAATGACGCTTATTGCAGAGCTGTGGCCGGATAGCCGGCGTCTGCCAGCGCCTTTTCTACATCGCCTTGGCTGGCTTTGGTATCGACGGTGATCTTGCGGCTGACCGTATCGGCCTCGACCTTGGCGCCGGGATCGACGGCGGCGAGCGCCTGGTTGATGTGGCGCACGCACGATCCGCAGCTCATGTTCTGGAGGGCAAATTGCATGACTTTACTCCTTCGATTGGCGTCGTTGAGAAGGAGATGGGGCTTGCCACCGTTGGAAAGTCAAGGGGCGGTTCGACGAAAAATCGACGAACCGCCGACCGTTTCGACGCGAGCCCCATGACAGCATGAGCGCTCGACACTTGGCCGATCTAAGCCGCCAAATGAGTGTGCCCGCCGTGCTCATGGCTGTGCGCCTTATCACGGGACAGAGGTGCGTCGGGCGCAAGGCTGCAACTGTCGGCACCTTCATTCCAGTCGACCGCGACCGTTGCGTGCTCGATCTCGAAATCGGCGCGCAGCGTGCGCTCGACGGCCTGAACGACGGCGCGTGCATCGGCATCATTGCCGGGGCGGACGTGAAGCGTCGCCAGCACGCGGCCCGAGGTGATCGACCAGACGTGGACATGGCTGACCTTAGCGATGCCGGGCACCCGCTCGATCAGATGCCGCTCGATCATGTCCGGCGTCGCACCATCAGGCGCCCCTTCGAGCAGGATGTGCAGGGACTTCGCCGCCAGCTTCCACGCGCTGCGCAGCACGAGCAGCGAAACGAGGACCGACAGGATCGGATCGATCGGCGTCCACCCGGTGGCGTAGATCACGAGCGCAGCAACCACGGCGCCCACCGACCCCAGAAGGTCGCCCATGACGTGAAGCGCTGCACCCTTGATGTTGACATGCTCGCTATCCCCACGCGTCAAAATCCAGAAAACGAGGACGTTCACGAGGAGGCCGGCAATCGCTACGCCGAACATGGGGCCGGCGAGCACGGGCGCGGGCTGCTGGAAGCGCTCCCACGCTTCGTAAGCGATCCATCCCACGATCGCGAACAGCAGCAGCGCGTTCACGAGGCCGGCGACCACTTCGAACCGCAGATAGCCGAAGGTGCGGCGCGCATCCGCCGCGCGCTGACCGAACCGGAACGCGGCATAGGCGAGCGCGAGCGCCGCTGCATCCGTGAGCATATGGCCGGCGTCGGCCAGCAGCGCGAGCGACCCTGACATGAGGCCACCCACCACCTCGACCACCATAAAGGTGGCAATCAGCCCGAAAGAGAGCAGCACCTTACGCTCATTGTCGCGCGTGATCGTTGGCGTGTGATCGTGGTCGTGGTCATGATTATGTGCGTGCGCCATTTCGCCGGCCCTTCTTGTAAATCGCATCGTTGGCCAGCGCGTATCGGGCTTCCCATCATGGTAAGGTCAAACGGTCGTTTCATAGCGTCCGACCGCGCAGGATCGGCTGAACGTCGGCCGTCTCGATCACACTATCGGTGCCGGTGCCGATAGTCCTTCCTGCCCCCGCGAAATAGGCGCTCGGCGATCGTCCCAGCGAACGCCGGAACATTGCGGAAAAGGCGCTTGGGCTTTCGTATCCGCAAGTGAGCGCCACATCCAGCACCGGCCTGCCTTCCGCCAGCAGCGACAGCGCTTCCAGCAGCCGGGCCTGCTTGAGCCAGTGCGCGAAGCTCAGCCCGGTTTCGCGCTGGAACAGTCGCATGAAGCTCGATCGGCTCATGTAGAGCGCTTCGGCGGCATCCTCCAGCGAAACCGTGTGCGCCAGGTCCATGCGGACGCGCTCGCAAAAGCGGGCAAGGCCCGCATGCCGCGGTGCCGGCAAAGACAGCGGCTCGAGCGGTAAAAACGACAATTCGAGGCGCAGGAGGTGGGTCAGGCTGGCGCGGAAGTCCTCGCCTTCCGGAGTTTCTTCCAAAGCGGCGAGGCGAAGGATCAGCTCGCGCAGCAGCGGCGTCACTTCCACCACTCTGCACACGTCGGGCAGGGCGAGGTCAGACTGATCAATAAGCAGGGTGCGAAACTGCACGGCGCGGTGGCTTTTCGCGTCGTGCTTCACCCCGGCGGGCATCCAGACCGCCCGGTTCGGCGGGACCACCCAGGTTCCCTCATCGGTCGTTACCGTGACGACGCCGCTGATAGCATAGATGAGCTGCGCCTGTGGGTGGGTGTGCGGCGCGCTCTCGAAGCTGTCGAGGTCCAGACTGAGGACGGCGACCGGGTGGGATGGGAGGCGATCCAAACGATTTGACCTTTTCGCGACAGAAGTTGGATCATGCGCGCGAGAAATTCAAATGCAAAGCCCCTATGCCTCGGACCACACAGTAGGAGTTTGTATGGCTGACGCATATTTCGACATCGGCGACTACCGCCGGCAGGTGACGACCAACTCACCTGAGGCACAGCTCTGGTTCGACCGTGGCTTGCTGTGGACCTATATCTTCAACCCCGAAGAAGCGGTCCGATGCTTCGAAAAGGCCGTTGAGTATGATCCGCAGTGCGCGATGGCGCATTGGGGCATCGCGTTCGCGTCGGGGCCCAATTACAACAAGGCGTGGCGCTTCTTCGATCCCGAGGACATGGCGCGCGTGCTCGATGTCGCCCACGGCGCTTTGCAAAGAGCACAGGAAGCTGCCGTCAACGCGACGGCGTTCGAGCGCGACCTGATCGCCGCTCTCGCGCCACGGTTTCCGGCGGCGTCGACGCGAGACCCGGAAGCGTTCCACGCCCTCAACCTCGCTTATGCCGAGGCCATGCGGAAGGTTTATCACACCTATCCGGAGGACCTGGACGCGGCGGCACTGTTCGGCGACGCCTTGATGTGCGTCAGCCCGCGCGCGCTCTGGGATCTCGATAGCGGCGAGCCCATCGGCTACGGCACGGTCGAGGCGCGCGGGGTGATCGAGGACGCTCTGGACCGCCCGGGCGGCCACCGCCATCCGGTCCTCAACCACCTTTATATTCACCTCATGGAAATGTCGCCCTATCCGGAAGTGGCGCTGCGCGCCGCCGACGACCTGCGGCGGCTTTCGCCAGACGGGTCGCATCTGGCCCATATGTCGACCCACATCGACAATGCCTGCGGTGATTGGCGGCGCGTGGTCGATTCCAACATCGATGCAGCGGCGGCCGATGACCGGTATTTCGCGCGCGTCGAGACCCCGGGCGCCTGGTGCACCTATTATCGCGCCCACAATCTGATGGTCGGCACCTATGGCGCGATGATGGCGGGAAAATCCCGTGTCGCCTTGGACATGGCGCATCGCTTGAACCGGGTCATCACTCCGGACTTTTTGAACACGTCGCAGCCGCCCATGGCGGATTTCTGCGAGAGCGCCGGCGCCATGCTGCCTCACGCGCTCATCCGCTTTGGCCGCTGGACCGACATCATTGCGCTTGATATGCCGGAGGATCAGTACCTCTATTGCTCGACGACAGCGATGATCCACTACGCCAAGGGTATCGCCTATTCCGCCCTACGCCGCATTCCCGAAGCCGAAGCGGCCCGGGACCAGTTCCTTGAAGCGGCGGCCCGTGTGCCCGAGAGTCGGCTGAACAACCTCGCCATAAAACAGGTCGACGTTCAGAAGGTCGCCGCCAAGATGCTGGAGGGCGAGCTGGAATACCGCAAGGGCAACATCGATCTGGCGTTCGACCTGTTGCGGCAGGGAATCGCGCTGGAGGATGCCCTGCCCTACGGCGATCCGCCGGGATGGCTCCAGCCCATCCGCCATGCCTATAGCGCGCTGTCGATCGAGCAGGGCCGGTTGGAGGAAGCGGTCGCGGCATACCGCATCGATCTGGGACTGACCCGTAAGCTCGGGCGGCGTCGGATTAGGCCGAACAACGTCTGGAGCCTGCATGGCCTCCACGAGTGCCTTACCCAGCTCGGCCGCCATGACGAGGCCAGGGACATCGCCCTGCAATGCGACGTCGCGGTGGCGTCGGCCGACGTCAAGATAGCCGCGTCGTGCTTTTGCCGGCTGACCGCCTTCGAGGGCGGCCGCTCGACTTGCTGAAGCGCGATACCGCGTCGTCGGACTCGCAGGCGACCACCATGCGTCATCGCGGGTCCGACGTTGTGCTTTCGATCGCACTGGTCGCAATGCTGGCGGCGAGTTGGCTCCTGGCCGGTCATCTCGTCGCCCGCGTGCCGCCCCTTGTCGTCGCGGCCGGAAGGACCGCAGGTAGCTTTCTTGTGCTCACAGCGATTGCCCTGTCGCGTTGGCAGGAGCGCACGCAGATGCGCGCGGTGCTTGGTCGGGGCAGGACCATCTTGCTGCTGGGGTTCCTCGGCTTCTTCGCCTACTACGCCGGGACAATGTTGGGGACGGGCCTTATCGGCGCATCGCGGGTCGGGTTGATTACGTCCCTGCTCCCCAGCATGACGTTCGCGATCGGCATGGTCGCTTTTGGCGAGCCCGCCACGCGCGGCAAGGTTCTGGGCACGATGCTCGCCCTGTCGGGGGCGGTTGGCTATGTGCTGGTGGACGGCCAGGGGAGTGGGCCCGGGGTTCGCCCATTCGACGGCGCAACGATAGCCGGCGGCCTGCTCGCGCTCGGCGGCACCTTCGCCTATGCCGTTTACGGCTATCTCTACCAGAAGCATCTTTCGGACCTGCCCACAATGGCGGCGCTGCCCGCCGTTTCAGGTGCGGGCGCGATCATGCTGACAATCCTCGCCATCAGCTCCGCGCGGCTCAGTGGCCTCGCTCTTGCCGATCTGGCCGAACTCGCGGTGCTGGGCGTAGCGCTGACCGCCCCGGTGTTCATCCTGCTGCACGAACTCATCCGGCGGCGAGGACCGCTGTTCACGGCGGCGCTGTCGCTTGCGGTGCCGTTCCTGATCCGGACCGGAGAGTGGGCCTTGGCCTCGAAAGGCCCGCCCAGCGCCCTCGTCTTGCTGTTCCTCCTCGTCTGCTGCGCCGGCGTTGGGCTGACACTCGCTGGTGGTCCGCGGCGGATCAGGAGACTGGTCTAGGCCAATCAGCCAGCGGCCGGGACCGTTGAAGATTGGTCCCCGGCGCCGGGGCCGTGCTGCTGCTATGAGCCGATCAGCGCCAGCAGGGCGTCTGCGGCTTTGGTGCGGTAGCGTTCCTTGTGACGCAGCCCGAAAAAGCGGCGGGGCTCGAACGCGATCGGGGCGGCGTGCAATGTGCCCGACTTGATGGCGGGCGTAACCACCAGCGCCGACAGGACGGCAACGCCGGCACCCGCTTCCACCGCGGTTCGGACGCTCTCGTTCGACGGCATAGTCAGCACAACGTCGAGCGTATCGGGATCGATGCCGAGCCCGAGCAGGTAGCGATCCAACGTCGATCGCGTCCCCGATCCTGACTCGCGCCGTACCCACCGGGCGCGGCGCAGCCATGCTGCATCGATGCAGGCGTCATCAAACGGATCGCCTCCAACGAGCAGCAGCCGATCTTCGCCGATCGGCCAGTGCGCCAGCGCAGGATCGTCAACCTGCCCCTCGACGATGCCGAAGTCAGCCTCACCGTCATGGACGCGAGCAGCCGCCTGCTCGGTGTTGCCGATCGCCAGCTCGACATCGAGCATGGGGTAGCGTTCGCGGAACGCCGCCAGGATCGGCGGTAACCAATAGGCAGCGATGGTCTGGCTTGCGACGACGCGGAGCGTACCCCGCTTCAGGCCGCCAAACTCGTCCAGCACCGTCTCGGCCGCGCTTGCGCGCGCGAGGACGCCGCGCGCCTCGACCAAAACATTTGGCCCGCCTCAGTGAGCTTGATGCCGCGCCCGACGCGGTGGAACAGCTTGACCGCATGCCTTTCTTCCAGCGCGGCAATGGCCGCCGATGCCGCCGACTGCGTTACGTTCAGGGCTCGCGCCGCCGCCGTCATATGCTCGCGTTCGGCAACGCCAACGAAGATGCGGAGCTGCTCAAGAGTCATAATCGGACCATAGGGCAATCAATCATGATTGACGATTGAAACAACAATGAAGCAGCGTTGGAGCGATTAATCGGCAAGGCGTAGATCAGCCGGCGGAAGGAATTTCGCCGTGGCCAGTCTCGCCCCTCATCGCCTTGTAACCTCGGTCCACCGAAGTAGGAAAAGCTCCGCCCTGCTGCCCGGCATCGGCCTCTGCCTTGCCGTGACCGGGGCAGCCTATGCCCTGGAGGCGGGCGAGCGCGCCCTGGCGGGTAAGGCGTGGCTGGAGGCGTGGTGCTCGCCATCTTGATCGGCACCGGCGTGCGAAGCCTGTGGACGCCGGGCGACACATGGCATGATGGCATATCGTTCAGCGCCAAATACCTGCTGGAAGTGGCCGTGGTCCTGCTGGGCGCTTCGGTCAGCGCCGCGACCATTCTTGCGGCGGGACTGCCGCTCCTTGTGGGGATCGCGGGCGTGGTGACGGGCGCGATTCTATTCAGCTTTGCGATCGGCCGGTTGCTCGGGCTGCCGGCACGCATCGCGTTGCTGATCGCCTGCGGCAACGCGATCTGCGGTAACTCGGCCATAGCGGCCGTTGCCCCGGTGATTGGCGCGGACAGCGACGACGTGGCCGCGTCCATCGCGTTCACCGCCGTGCTTGGCGTCGCGGTCGTTCTCGGCCTGCCGCTCCTGGGCATCGCGCTCGGCATGAACGGGCTTGCCTTTGGCGCGTTCGCCGGGCTCACCGTCTATGCGGTCCCGCAGGTGATCGCGGCGGCCTCGCCGCTGGGTGCGGCGGCCGTGCAGGCGGGCACGCTGGTCAAGCTGGTGCGCGTGCTGATGCTCGGCCCGGTGTGCCTCACTCTGTCGCTGATAGCGCCGCGCCTTGCGCCGCAGATGGTGCCCGATCGTGAGTTCGTCGCGGGCGAGCCTACGGCCAAGCGGCCCGACCTGGCCCACCTGGTGCCGTGGTTCATCATTGGGTTTCTCGCGCTGGGGGGCTGCCGCTCGCTGGGGCTGGTGCCGACTGCCGCCGTCGCGCCGATCGGTCGCATCGCCACAATGCTCACCGTCGTATCCATGGCCGCGCTCGGGCTAGGCGTGGACGTTCGCACCGTCGCCAAGGCGGGCGGAAGAGTCACGGCTGTAGTGATCTTCTCCCTGCTTGGCCTTGGCGGAATTAGCCTGGCGTTGCTTATGGTGCTGCATCTCGTTTGAGCCGGGCAAACAAGTGCGGCCTGCAGCGTTTCAGAGCGATGCCTTACTTTCGGCCGCTGAAATTCCGGAGGCCAGCAGCGGTCGGCGAACGCAATTCATTTCCATCGGCCGGCTCTTCGAGATCGGCAAGGATCGGGCACTCGGGGCGGTCGTCGCCCGCACAGCTATCGACGAGCCCTTTCAACGTGTCGGCCATCTGCTTCATTGCTGAAATCCGATCGTGAAGGTCGGCGACGTGCTTCTCTGCAATACGCTTTACGTCCGCGCTGTGGCGCGACTGATCGCGCCATAGGCTGAGCAAGTCGTTGATTTCCGCGACCGAGAAGCCGAGATCGCGCGCTCGCCGGATAAAGCGCAACATGTGGACGTCGGCCGGAGAGTAGACACGATAGCCTGAGTCCCTGCGCTCGGCCTTCGGGATAAGGCCGGTCGTCTCGTAATAGCGGATCATCTTGGAAGAGACGCCCGATGCCTTCGCTGCCTGTCCTATGTTCATCGCGTGTGTCCTCGCTTCAGCGTGGTTGGAAGCGGCGCAGCCGCAGCGAGTTGCCAAGCACGAACACACTCGACATCGCCATAGCGCCGGCGGCGAACACCGGCGAGAGCAGCACGCCCCACAAAGGGTAGAGCGCACCGGCTGCGACCGGGATCAGCGCGGTATTGTAGGCGAACGCCCAGAACAGGTTCTGGCGGATGTTGCCGATTGTCGCGCGTGACAGCGCGATGGCGGTAGCGACGCCATTCAGGTGGCCCGACATCAGCACGACGTCGGCCGCCTCAATCGCGACATCGGTGCCGGTGCCGACCGCGATGCCGACGTCGGCTTCGGCGAGTGCTGGCGCATCGTTGATGCCGTCGCCGATGAAAGCGAGCCGGCCATGCTCGGCCTTGAGACGACGGACCGCCTTGACCTTGCCGTCGGGCAGCACTTCGGCGACCACTTCGTCAATGCCGAGCTGGCGGCCGATCGCCTGCGCAGTGCGGGCATTGTCGCCGGTAATCATCGCGACCTTGAGCCCGAGCGCATGGAGCGCGGCGATGGCGGCAGGGGTTGTTTCCTTGATCGGGTCCGCGACTGCGATGATCGCCGCCAGCTCTCCGTTCACGGCCGCGTAGAGCGGCGACTTACCCTCGTCGCCAAGCCGGTCCGCGGTTGCGGCGAAGCCGCCCGCATCAACGCCAATCTGCGCCATGTAGCGATCGGCTCCGATATCGATCCACGCATCCCCGACCTCAGCATGGACGCCGAAGCCGGTGATCGACTCGAAGTGGCGAACCTGCGGCAAGTCTATACCCTCGGCGCTCGCGGCGTTGACGATGGCGCGGGCGATAGGGTGCTCGGACTTCGCTTCGACGGCTGCGATCTGGCCCAGCACGCGGGCGCGATCAAAGCCGATCGTCACCTCGAAGTCGGTCAGCGCCGGGCGGCCTTCGGTCAGCGTGCCGGTCTTGTCGACCGCCACCACCTTGGCCTCACGCAGCAATTGCAGCGCCTCGCCCTTGCGGAAGAGGATGCCCAGCTCTGCGCCGCGCCCCGTTCCGACCATGATCGCGGTGGGCGTGGCGAGGCCCATGGCGCACGGGCAGGCGATAATGAGCACCGCGACCGCATTGACCAGCGCGAAGGTGAGCGCGGGCGACGGCCCGAACACCAGCCAGGCGGCAAAGGTGAGCGCGGCGACCGCCATGACCGCCGGCACGAAATACATCGTCACCTTGTCGACCAGCGCCTGGATCGGGAGCTTGGAGCCCTGCGCCTGCTCAACCATGCGGATGATCTGCGCCAGCATCGTCGCCTCGCCGACGGCGGTGGCGCGGAAGGCGAGCGCGCCCTGCTGGTTGACGGTGCCGCCGACCAGCGCGGCACCGGCCACCTTGGCGACCGGGATCGGCTCGCCGGTAATCATCGACTCGTCGACGAAGCTCGTTCCTTCGATCACCTCGCCGTCGACGGGGATGCGCTCGCCGGGGCGCACCTCGATCACGTCGCCCTCAGCGACCTCGGAAACTGCGATTTCGACCACAGTGTCGCCTCGGCGCACACGCGCGGTCTTGGCCTGAAGGCCGACGAGGCGCTTGATCGCCTCGGACGTCCGGCCCTTGGCACGCGCTTCGAGGAAGCGACCGAGCAGCACCAGCGCGACGATCACCGCTGCCGCCTCATAATAGACGTTGACCGTGCCGGCGGGGAGCAAGCCGGGCGCGAAGGTCGCGACCAGCGAATAGGCGTAGGCGGCGAGCGTGCCGACCGACACCAGCGAGTTCATGTCGGGTGCGGCCCGCAGCAGCGCGGGGATGCCCTTGCGGTAGAAGCGCAGGCCGGGGACGGCGAGCACAAGCGTCGTCAGCGCGAACTGGATATACCAGCTCGTCTGCATCCCGATGGTTTCAGCAATCGCCATGTGCACGCCCGGGATGAGGTGAGAGCCCATCTCCATCAGGAATACCGGTAGCGCGAGGATCGTCGCGAGGATCAGATCGCGCTTCAGCTCGCGGCGTTCGGCGTCCTTGCGCTCGGCCGCCTCGTCGTCGGAAGCGGCGCGGGCCGCCACGGGCTTGGCCTCATAGCCAGCACCCGCGACGGCGGCGATCAGCGCCGCCAGATCGGCCGTGCCGCGAACGGTTGCGCGCTCGGTGGCGAGGTTGACGGTGGCGCTCGCAACTCCGGGGACGGCGTTCAAGGCGCGCTCGACACGGCCAACGCAGGACGCGCAGGTCATGCCCTGAACGACCAGCTCCACCGTTTCGGCGGGCACCGCGTAGCCGGCGGCCTCAACCGCCTTGACCAGCTCAGCATGGACCACCGCCCCGTTTGACCGGACACTGGCATGTTCGGTCGCCAGATTGACACTGGCGTCGGTGACGCCGGGAACCGCCTTCAGCGCACGCTCGACGCGACCGACACACGAGGCGCAGGTCATGCCGTCGATCGCCAGATCGATGGTGGAATCACTCGACTCCGTAAAATCCCTGACCGCTAACATCGCTCACTTCCTCATCTTGGAACTTGATCGACGTATCAAATGGACCTTCCAATCATGGGAAGGTCAAGGGATTATATGGCTCTGTTGCAATCTTGGCGAATGCGCCAGAGTTTGCACCAGAGCCATCGTCGGTATGCCCGGGGGTTTCGAGCACCGAAATCCGCAACTTCCCGATCTCGAAAGCGTCGCCTTCTCGCGCGGTGTCGGCGAAAACAATCTCATCCGCAGGGCTTGGACCATGCAGAACGCGGGCGCCGGTCATTTTGGCCAATACCGGCGATCCCGTGATGAGATCCTCATTTCTGTGCGTTTCGAAAATATGCGTGATCTCCAACCCTTCCACGCGGGCGCGCTCGACATAGATCTCGCAGTCGCGGCGCGGATCGATGACGGCTGCCTTTCCCTGCGAACCGATCAGATAGGAAAGGTGGGAGAGACCGGGGGTCTTTATCTTCTCGAGCAGCATGTTTTGCCTCGTCATTTAGGTGTTTCCGCGAGCCCGCGTCGATCTAGTCGATCCCGAGTTCGGCTTTGAGCGCCGAGACGTTCTCGAAGCGGTCTTCTTCTGGCCGGGCGATAGCGGGCTTGGCGTTGATCCAGGTGTTCTCGCAGACGAATTCGAGCATGGCTGCCGCGAGGTCGGCGTGCCTGCAACGAAAGCAACCCTCGACAAGGCGCTCGTCGGCAATGACGGCTTCACCGGTATAAGGTTCGTCCAGGAGCCAGCCTGGTCGCGCGGCCGTCCATTCTAGGCCTTTCGCGCGCTCTAGGAGATCTTCCATGGCGCGCATCTGTTCGAGAATATTGTGCAAGGCTGATCTTGCTGTGAGCTCGAACCATGCAGGAACGCTGGGCTGCGGCTCTACAAACGCCGCCGATATCACCACGATCCGGGACATACCGGTCGTCGACATCGCTTCCACCAGCTTGCGGGTTCCCTCCGTGTAAAGCGAAGGCGGATAGATCGCCGTCGATGGACTGAACCCTACACCGAGCGCGGAAATGACCGCACGGCAACCTTCGAGCTCGCTGCTGAAGTCGTCATTGAGTACATCGCACTGGAAGTACTCGACATTGTCGACCCGGTCCGATGGTTCGGGCAAGGTGTGCTCGAACGCTCGAACTTCGATGCCCTTGTGAACCGCATGGCGCAGT
>MDTG01048155.1_pt1 | contig 11983 bp, 9 predicted proteins | sample 811421 | NCBI WGS metagenome assembly MDTG01 (sample SAMN05326645, study PRJNA326480) | marine metagenome | isolation source: seawater | place: Pacific Ocean: South East | collected 2011 | reverse complement strand
TAGCATAGTTAACAAAACAAAAATAACAATTAGAAGCTCAAATATAGCTCCAGGTATTCCTTGAACAAAAACTAGTCTTCTTTTAGAATCTTCGTATAAAAAAACATTTTTAAGAAAGTAATTGGCAGCGTTATTGATTTTGTTTGTAATTATAATTTCCTTAATCATGCTTAAAGATTGAATTACCCATTGAATAGTCTGTTTTTTTGAGCTTATTAAAACTTCACCAATATGATTTAATTTTTTTCTCCAAAAATACAAATAAGAAATCGTAAGAAAAACCATAATGATTAATGAGGTTATTGCAGATATAAAATCAACATATATTAGAATTATAAAAATTATAGATGCTAAAGTTAAATCTTTTATAAAAGCAATTATTAAAAAAAAATTTGTAGTAAATTTAGATGTTTCCTCGTCAATGTTTCTTAATAAATCAGATGTGTTGTACTGATTTATAAACTGATATGGGCTTTTTAAGTATTTATTAAAAAATGAACCTTTAATACTAATATTTATTTCAGAATTAAGTTTACTTTGAAAATTAACTAAAAAAATTATGTAGAGTGATTTAATAAAAAAAAGTCCTATTAAAATAAAAGTAGAATAGTAAATCAGTTCGCTTTGCGAAAAAGATAAAAAAATATTTTTAATAAAATCAAATGGTATTTTTGAAATAAATTCAGGAGTTAAAATGAAACTCAAGAAAATAGGAATTAATGCTATACCAGCTGACTCAAAAAGAATTTGAAGTAAGGTTAAAAAAATAAAGACAAATATACGTAATTTGAATTTTTCATCTATAAGATTAAAAAATTTATTCATTTGTCTATTGATTTAAATTGAACAAGATGTAATTTAATAACAAAAAAAACTAACTAAGTATATAATAACTTTTTAAGTTCGATTCAGCTTAGTTTATAAATTTAAGAAAAATAAAATTGAAAACCAAAATTTTTTGCGACATTGCTGATTTAGATAGTATTAAAAAGTACAATAAAAAAGATATTGTCAAAGGTTTTACAACTAATCCAAGTTTAATGAGAACTGCAAAAGCAAAGAATTATGAAGAGTATTCAAAAAAAATTCTTAAAATTTGTAAAAAAAAACCAGTATCTTTAGAAGTTTTTGCAGATGATTATGAGAATATGAAAAAACAAGCTTTAAAGATAAAAGATTGGGGAAAAAATGTTTATGTTAAAATACCTGTAGTAAATTCAAAAGGTGTTTTTATGGGCAAAGTTATAAAAGATTTAAATAATCAAAATATTAAACTCAATATTACAGCTGTATATAATTACACTCAAACGTTAAGAATTTTGAAATCAATAAATAAAAAAACAAAAGTAATAATATCGATATTCGCAGGAAGAGCTGCAGATACTGGCAAAGACCCAATTCCACAATTTAAAAAAAGCATATCTTTAGCAAAAAAATATAAAAATGTTGAAATTTTATGGGCTAGTGTTAGAGAGCCTTATAATTATTTACAAGCAAAAGATTTAAATTGTCATATAATAACGGTTCCTCCAAAAATAATAGATAAAATTATAAATTTTGGAAAATCTTATTCACAACTGACAAAAGAGACAGTAATTAATTTTTTAATTGATAGTAAAAAGTCTAAATTTAAGATTTAAAATTACTTAATTATGAAGTTTGACGTAATAATTCCATTAAGATCGAAATCAAAAGGATTAAAAAATAAGAATATATTAGATTTTGAAAAAAAAGAAAATTTAACCAATCATACACTCAAAAAGATTATAAGTTTAAAATCGATTAATAAAATTCATATACTTACAGACTCTCAATTTTACAAAAAAAAAATTTTGTCTCATAAAAAGGTAGATAAAACTTTTATTAGAAAAAAAAAACATTCAAATGCAAATTCAAAAATTCAAGATTTAGTTTGTGATTTTTTAAAAAGCTTTAATAAAAATTGTCCTAAAAACTTAATTCTACTACAAGTTACATCACCCTTACTCTCAAAATATGAGATATCCAAGACTCTAAATTTTATTAGTAAAAAAAAGATACAATCACTTTTTCATGTTTCAAAAGTAATTGAACATCCAAACGAAATTATTCAAAGTAAAAACTCTAAATGGAAATACCTTATAAAAAAAAGAGTTACTAATCGACAGAATTATTTAAAAGAATATTTTTTTATAACAGGATCACTATTTTTTTTCACAAAAAATTTCATTTTTAAATATAAAAATCTGTATAATGAAAAATCATTCGCATATGAAGTCGATAAAATAAATTTTGTTGATATTGATGATAAATTTACTTATGAGATGTCACAAAATTTAAAAAAAATGAAAAATAGAAATTAATGCCTGGTTTTGAATTAATTGGAAACAAAGAATTAAACAATATTAAAGAAATATTTAAAAAGAGTAATGGTGTACTATTTGCTCACGGATTTGATAAACTTAGAAAAAATATTTTTAGAGTTCGAAAATTTGAAAATGAAATTTCAAAATTTTTTGGCTCAAAGCACGTCCAATGTGTGAGCTCAGGTACAGCTGCAATTAAAATTGCCCTTAAATCGGCAGGAGTTAAATATAATGATGAAGTAATTACTCAAGGTTTCAACTTTATAGCAACTATTGAGGCTATTGTTGATTGTGGAGCTAAACCTGTGATTACAGGTATAAATGATGATTTAAACTTAGACCTTAATCACCTTAAAAAATTAGTAACCAAAAAAACAAAAGCAATAATTTTGGTTCACATGCTTGGTTATTCAGGTGAAATCGACAAAATAAAATCTTTTTGTAAAAAAAAGAAGATAGTTTTGATAGAGGATAATTGTGAGGCCGTTGGTGGCAAATATAAGAAAAAATATTTAGGTACGATTGGTGATATTGGAATTTTTAGCTTTGATTTTGGAAAAAATATTACAACCGGTGAAGGGGGATGTATTCTCACAAATGATAAAAAAAAGTATTTATTTTTTAAAAGATATCATGACCATGGTCATAAACTTTTAAAACATTTACCTAGAGGAAATGATGAGGCAGCAATGCCAGGTTTTAATTACAGGATGACCGAATTACAAGCAGCAGTTGGCCTAGCTCAGATTAAGAAAATGAAATTTATATTAAAGGAAAATAAAAAAAGATTTGATGCACTTAATAAATTGATAATTAAGAGGACTTATATAAGAAAAATCTATCCAGGCTCAACACCAAGTTATGATACATTTTTATTTAAGGTAAAAAAAAATCAAAAAAATAAAATTACAAACTATTTAAATAAAGTTGGTATTGGAACTAAAAATTTACCAGATGCAATTAAATGGCATTTTGCATTTTATTGGAAGCATGCGATTAGTAAGAATCAGTTAAAAAATACATATAAATCAAAAAAGATTTTAGAAAATTATATAGCAGTTCCAATTTTGTTAAAAAAGAGTGTTTCTTTCTATAGAGAAATTTCAAAAAATCTTGCTTACTTTTTATAAACTTAACCTATTTTTTATCTGTTTTTCTAAAGATTTTTGATAAGCAATAAATCTTGCTTTATTTATTTTTGCACCTCTTGGTATTAGTTGAATAGTAAATCCTCTTCTGTCCCTGCTTGATTTATTTCTTTTACTTCCATGTACTACTTGTGAATGATGTATTAAACAATCTCCAGGTTTAAGATTAAAAGATTTAAGTTTATATTTTTTTTTTAATTTTTTGATATTAGAAACTTTTTGAGAACTTCCAGGAGCATTGGAGGCTTGATGTCTAAATAATCTATGATGTGAACCTATAAGATAATCTAAAGAGCCATTAATCTTATCTGCTTTATCAATTGCAATCCACATAGTTAAAGCATTTGGATTTATTAAATTCCAGTAGAAATTATCTTGATGCATTGGACTCTCTAATCCGATTTTTTTTGGTTTAGCAAAATATTCGTAATGTTTAACTTTACATTTTGAATTTAAAAAAAAATCACCAAGTTTTTTAATTTTTTTTTGATTTGCAAACTTATTAAAAAAATTTACTCTAAATTTGTGAATTGAATTAATTTTATCATCAATAAAATTGATTTCTTTTCCTTTCAATCTATTTTGGTAGTTTTTTATATATTTATTAATCTCTTTTTTTAATATTTGGATATCTCGAATTTTAAAAATTTTTTTTAAAACAATTACTCCATTTTCATTGTAAGTATTAATATGCTTGTTATTTAAATTCATATAATATAATAGGTGTAATGCATAATGACTAAAAATCAATTTTCTTTCAATTTTGTGGCAGAAATCGGATGCAATCATCAAGGTAGTTTAAAATACGCTTTCAAAATGATAGATACATTGGTTAATTTTTGCGAGGTGAAGTTTGTTAAATTTCAAAAAAGAAACCCAATAGAACTTCTTGGAGAAAAAAGATACAATGAACCTCACCCTGTTCCAAAAAATTCTTTTGGTGAAACATATGGTTTGCACAGAGAAAAATTAGAACTCAATTACGCTCAACATAAAAAAATTCAAAAATATTGTAAATCGCGTAAAATTGAATATATGTGTTCTGCTTGGGACGTCACTTCTCTTAAAGAATTAATTAAGCTAAAATTAAAACACATTAAAATTCCATCAGCTTGTAATAACAATTTAGAATTACTTAATTATTTATTTAAAAATTTTAATGGCATATGCCACATATCATTAGGCATGACTAATATTACTGAGGAAAATAAAATTGTTAAATTGGCAAAAAAATATAAGAAATTAAAAAAACTTATATTATATGCCTGTACATCAGACTATCCTGTTAAACAAAATGATATATGTTTATTAGAAATAGTTAGATTAAAAAAAAAATATTCAAAAAAAATTAATTCAATTGGTTTTTCAGGTCATCATCAAGGAATTTCTAGTGACATTGCCGCTGCAACATTGGGAGCTAATTGGATTGAAAGACATTTTACATTAGATAGAACATTAAAAGGAACCGATCATGCGGCCTCATTAGAACCTGATGGTGCTAGAAGAGTTAAAAGAGATCTACAATTGCTGAGCGAAAGTTTAAAATATAAAAATAAACAAATTTTGGATTGTGAGATAAGTCAAAGAAATAAACTAAAATATATTAAGTAATTTTAAGTGATACTTTTAATTTGTGATCATAAAAAAAGAGAATTAGAGAGTTTAAAAAGATTAAAATTTCAATTAAAAAAAAAAAATATTAATTCAGAGATTGTTAACAAGCATTGTGTAATTAAAGCTTTTAATTATTATAAGCCTAAGATAATTACATTTCCCCATAGTAACGGTTATTTAGCTAAATTAATAAAAACACTCGGTAATAAAGTTGTAAAAATTTTAATTCCAACTGAACATTGTGCATTTGTTGATAAGTTTTTAGAAGTTCAATATTTTGGAAAGATAAAAAGTCATAAAATACCCAATGAAATTAATAAGATTGATTACATTTTCTCTCAAAGCAATTTTATTAAAAATTTTTTAATAAAAAAAACAAAGCTCAATAAAAAAAAAGTAATTTCAACAGGACATTTGTTTTATGATCAGTGGGAGCCTTATAAAATAAAAAAAGAAAAAATAAAAAATATCGGTATCGCTTTGACTAATGAATATATTTTAAGAAGAGCTAAAGATAAAAATTATCTTAAAAATTTATATAAAGTAAATGAGGCAGTAGATTTTAATAAAAACTATTGGAGGTTATTACAAATGAATTATGATCATTTTTATTTTTGTTTGTTATTTAATTTAATAGAAAAATTAAAAAAAAATTACAAAGTAAGTGTAAGAACACATATTGTAGATGTTGAATCAAATTTTGATTTTTTAAAAAGTGAAAATGTTGAAATTAGTAAAAATATTAGTTCTCAAAACTGGATTAAAAAACAAGATTTAATAATTTCAACAACTAGTTTTATAAATGTTGATAGTTATATTTATGGAAAGCCACACATAACTCTCAAAAATATGATTCCAAAAGACTTCTTTTTTCAGGCATATGATTCTTTTAATTATAAGGAATTTCCAGAAATAAATTCATATAATCCAAAAAATTTTAGTGATTTGATTAATGGACTCAAAAAAATAAAATTTAAAAAAAATAAAAAATTGGATTTATTACTTAATAAATTCTTTTCTTACCCATATTTAAAAAGACCTAGTGTTATCATGGCTGAACAAATTTCTTCAATTTTAAATAATATTAAAGATAGTAATTTTGAATATATTTTGAACAAAAAAGAAAAAAACATTTCAAGATTCTTAACTACCAGACTGGTAGTAAATGCTTCTTATTTGTTTTCTCAAATTAAAAATTATTTAAATCCAGGTGCAAAAAATAGTTATTTTGATTTCTTCTTTATATTTAAAAAAACGAGTTAGAAAATCAAATTTTTATTTTCTTTTGGTTAAATTTGGATCTTAACTTTTTATTGTGAAGAAGTGAAAATGCATAGTTATTGTAATTATTTTTTGAAAAATTAATGTTATTTTTTTTATTGATTGGATAATACAAATTTTTTTTGGCTTCTATAATTAAAGATGTTAGAGGATCTTTATCAAAGCCTGTAAACTTAAAATTTATCTTATATTTACCATTTTTATATTCATGAATTAGATTATTTTTTTTATAAAATTTATTGTTTAAATTTTTATAAATTGGTTTTTTTCCTAAAATATGACAGGGCGTATTAAAATCCTTAATTTTACTTTGGCAAAATTTTTTTTTAGTTATATTTTTAAATCCACACTTAGATAATAAAATTTTCATCATTTTAAAGTCGTATGAATACAAATGTGCATAACCTGCTATGAATTTATTTAAATTTCTATCAAGTAAAATTGTATCTTGTCCTGGACTTACTATAAAATTCATAAACATTCCACCTAGACCAAGATCTTTTCTTATTGAATGATCTTCATCTATAGCCTTTTTAAAAAATTTTGAGTCATTATTTACATAAGCTTTTGCGATATCATAAAGGTTGGGTATTAATATTCGAATTGTTGCTCCTTTTTTCATGATTCTATTTATTTCTGTTAAAACATTCTGAATTTGAATATGTGGAATATGTTCTAATGTGTGACTTATGAATATTAAATCACAACTATTTTGTTTTAGATTAATCTTGTTTAAGTTGCCTTTTATTTTAAATCCACTATTTTTTTCGACTTTATGATCAAGAATATGCCAACCTTCATTTTCCCAATTTGGACCAGCACCTAGGTTTAATTTCATAATGTTTCTGATTTTTAATTTTTGATTAATGATATTTTATAGCACAAAATAATTCATTTTTACTAGAATAAAATTTAGATGAGATATTATCATACGAAAAAGTTAAATTTAATTGAATTAGGTATTAAACTTAATTATATCTTTGCCAATTAGCAAATTTAAATTATCTTCATCTAAAGCTTGAAATGAAAAAAAAAATTGCAATAATTGGTTTGGGTTATGTTGGTTTACCCTTAGTTATTGAATTCCAAAAAAAATTTGAAATAATAGGTTACGATATTTCATCAAAAAGAGTTAATGAGCTTAATAAAAATAAAGATACAAATAATGAATTTAATTTTAGAAAAAAAAATTTTTTTAAAAATACAAAATTCACGAATAATGAAAAATTTTTAAAAGATTGTTCATATTTAATAGTTACTGTTCCAACACCCATAGATAAAAATAATATTCCAGATTTGTCATCATTAAAGCAATCATGTAAGACAATTGGAAAAAATCTAAAAAAACAAGCGACTGTTATTTTTGAGTCAACTGTTTATCCAGGATGCACAGAAGAAGTATGTTTGCCTTTGATTGAAAAATTTTCAAAAAAGAAAATAAACAAAGGTTTTTTTCTTGGCTATTCACCAGAGAGAATAAATGTAGGAGATAAAAAACACAATCTAGCAAATATTAAGAAGATTGTGAGTGGGTCAAATAAAGTTACATCAAAAAAAATAGCAAATTTATATTCAAAAATTATTCAAGCTGGCATACATATTTGTCCTAGTATCAAAGTTGCTGAAGCCGCAAAAGCAATCGAAAATGCCCAAAGAGATATAAATATTGCTTTTATTAATGAGGTGACCAAAATCTTCTATAAATTAAAAATAAATACTAATGATGTATTGGATGCAGCGAGCACTAAATGGAACTTTTTAAATTTTAAACCAGGGATGGTAGGAGGGCACTGTATTGGTGTTGATCCTTATTATTTGACTTACAAAGCCAAAAAAATTGGCTTTAATCCTCAAGTAATTTTATCTGGGCGAGGTACGAATGATAAGATGTCATCGTTTCTATCTAAAATTTTTATAAATGAATTAAAAAAAAGAAAACTAGGAAAAAAAATTCTCATTCTAGGTTTAAGTTTTAAAGAAAATGTAAGCGATGTACGAAATTCAAAAGTTTTTGATTTAATTAAAAATTTTAATTTTGAAAAATATCATATTGATGTTTTTGACCCTTTATCAAGAATCGAAAAAAACCAAGTTAAAAATTTTAATTTTTTAAAGAAATTGGATTTTAAAAGGAAATATGATGGTATTTTTATTGCAGTTGGTCATAATTATTTCTCAAAAATTGGATATAAAAAAATCAAAAAACTTGGAAAAAATAATTGTCTAATTTTAGATTTTAAGAATATTTTTTTAGAAAAATCTTTAAAAGATTCTCATTCTTTAAAGTTATAGGGAATTGTTATTTAATGAGCTTACTAATTACAACATCATTACCAGGACTTGAAGATGAAACTGGGAATATTTTCCTGGGTAATTGGTGCTCTAGAAATAATTATATTATTAAAGGCAAAGACAAAAAAAATGTTATTGATTATCATTGGGATGATAGAGAAAAATTAAGAAAAGATTATATTTACCTTAATGAATTCTATGAAAGATTATTATTAGCAGCAACAAAAGAATTAAATAAAATTCATGGAGTTAATTTTTCAGTAAATTATTGGAGAATACATTTAGGATATTGGATTTTTTTATTTATTGGAAGTTTCTTTGAAAAATGGGAAAATATATCAAAAGCATTTAAAGATAGATCAGACATTGACAGAACAAAAATAATAAAAAATAATTTTATTCCTGATTATAAAGATGCTGTTGAATTTTTAAATTCATCTTCTTCAGAGGAATGGAATCATATTATTTATACTGAGATTCTAAAATATCTAAATGATAAAAAGATTATAAAAATTAATTTTGAGACTATTTCAAAAGACATAAGAATTTATAGATCGTTTAAACCTAACTTAACTTATAAACTTAAAAATAGAATAATTAAAATATATAATTTTTTTTTTAAATCACTGATTCAAAATCAAAAAATTTTTATTTATAGGTCATATACAGGTAAAATTTTTGAGTATTTACTAAATTTTTCTTTTGGACAATTACCAATTTTTGTTGAAAAATTTTATTCATCGACGACTCGCAATTCACAAATAAGGAAAAACGAAATTTTAAATTTAGATGAAAAAAATGAATTTGAAAAATTTATAAAAATAAATTTTTTAAAACATATTCCAAAATGTTTCTTAGAGGACTATGAGAATATAGGTAAATTTATTGAAGAAAAGGCAATCCCTCAAAAACCTAGAGTTTTATTTTCAACAACGGCAATTTATTCTGATCATATATTTACAAGAATTTGTGCTACTCAAAAAGAGTTAAAAGAAAATTCATTCATTTATTGTCAGCATGGAGGAGCTTATGGGCAAATAGCATATACCTGGGCTGAGGAGCATGAAAATGAAATTTCTGATCAATATTTGACCTGGGGTTGGAAAAATGAAAATAAAAAAAATATTGTAGATTTTGGTGTTATCAAAAATATTCAAAATTTTAAATTTAAAAAGCCAAGAAAGATTAATAAGATTATATATTTTTTGAGATCAAGACCTAAGTATCCCTCTAGAATTGATAGTTCAACAGGTGCTAATACAATGTGTAAATACTTTGAAAATTCATTAAATTTTTTTAAAAATCCTTTAATAAAAAATTTTGAAAATAAAATTTACACCAGATTTCACGAAAGAAACTTTCAATGGAATCATGAAAATATTTGGAAAAGAGAAATTCCAAATTTGAATTTTTCAAGATCATCAGATGAATCATTAAAAAATGTCTATCAAGATTATGATCTAATAATTTATTCTTACATCGGAACAGGTTTTTTGGAGTCTTTAGCTATTAATAAACCAAATATTGTAATTTCAGATTTAAATGACTGGCCTTTGCGAGCAAATGTGTTAAATGATTTCAAAAAGTTAAAACAAGCAGGTATTTTCTTTGAGTCTAATGAAGAAGCTTTAATTCATTTAAACAAATATAAAGAAAATATCAATGAATGGTGGAATGATCCAAAAGTAACTGAAATTAAAAATGAATTTATTTTCAATTATTCAAAACCAGTAATGAAGAGCAAAAAATTTATTTTTTTAAAGAATTTTATAAAAAAATTAAAATAGAATGAAAAAAATTTTAGCAGTAATTTTAGCACGAGGTGGATCTAAAGGTATTCCAAAAAAAAATATATATGAAATATGTGGTCATCCTTTAATTAGTTACTCTTTACAGGCAGCAAAAGAAAGTAAATTGATAAACAAGATAATAGTATCTACTGATGATAAGAAAATAGCTAAAATTTCAAAAATATATGGAGCTGAGGTTCCATTTATGAGAAATAAAAATCTTGCTTTAGATAAAACTACTTCAGTAGAAGCATTAAGAGATGCAGTAATTAGGAGTGAAAAAATTTATAATCAAAAGTTTGATTTTATAATTGAATTGCCCTGTGTATCACCGTTAAGAGATGCAAAGGATATTGATAAAGCTCTTAATATTCTAATTAAAAATAAAAAGATTGATTCTGTAATAGGCTTTGTGAATACAGGTGAGAAACACCCAACTAGACTAAAGAGAATTTCTGGAAATAAGATCACAAATTTTTGTAAAGAATATCCAGAGCCAGATTATGGATCAAGAAGGCAAGATTTTGAAAATTGTTATATTAGAAATGGTTCAATTTATGCGATGACAAGAAACTGTATAATAAACCAAAAGAGTAGAAATGGTAAAAATTGCCACCCATTTATAATGCCATCTGAAAAGTCAATTAATATTGATGAAAAATTTGACCTATTATTAGCAGAACTTCTTATAAAAAATGGTAAGTGCAATAACTTTCCAAAAAAAAAATTTAAACTATCTGAAAAAAATATTTTTAAAAATTCAAAAAAGAATTTATTAATTTCAGCTCCTTTTCATTTCATGGATAAGTTAAGGGAAAAACTAAAAAGAGATTTTAATTGTACGTTTATCCATGATAAATCAAAAAAAAATGTTATTAATAATTTAAGAAATAAAGATGTCTGGTTATGTCACCCGAGCCCAGAGTATAAAATTGATAAAAATGTTTTAAATAAATCAAATTTAAAATTAATTGCAACCCCATCAACTGGTACAAATCATATTGATTTAGATTATTGTAAAAAAAAAAATATCAATGTTGTTTCAATTTTGAATAAAACGAAAACAAAAAATATTAAAGCTTCTTCAGAATTTACATTTTTGTTAATTTTAGCAAGTTTAAGAAAATTAATTCAAGCTAAAGAAAAAGTCCAAATGGGTTATTGGCGAAATATAGAAGATGAATTAAGAGGATCTGAATTGTCAAATAAAAGTGTTGGAATTATAGGATATGGAAGAATAGGTAAAAATATTGAAAAATATTCAAAGGCGTTTGGTGCTACTGTTAATTTATATGACCCATATACCAAACGAAGTAAAAATATTAATTTGAAAAAAAACATTTCTGATGTCTTAAAACAAAGTGATATAATTGTTGTTTGTATTACATATAATAAAAAAAATTCAAATTTTGTAGATGCCAATTTTTTCAATAAAGTAAAAAAAGGATCTATTTTTGTTAATACTTCTAGAGGTGAGGTTGTTGACGAGAAAGCGTTAATTAAAGCATTATCG
>MDTG01045033.1_pt1 | contig 11983 bp, 10 predicted proteins | sample 811421 | NCBI WGS metagenome assembly MDTG01 (sample SAMN05326645, study PRJNA326480) | marine metagenome | isolation source: seawater | place: Pacific Ocean: South East | collected 2011 | reverse complement strand
GATCTCCTTTGGCGGTGCCAGCCGCCGATTGGGTGGTTGTGATTCACCCGGAGATTACGCCGCCATCAAATTTCCACCAGACTCGCGACAGGACCATTACATACGTCGCCATGTTTTTCCGCCTCAATATATGCCTTTTCTTGAACACGGGTCGCTCTTGTGGCGAACTTGGCGTGTTGACGTCGTTGCGTCATGAAAAGGTTGTTTTCTGCCTGCTCAAGCTTGACTCTATAACTCACATGATTTCAATCGTTTTCATCGCCTTAAACGGGTATTTAATATGAGTGAGTCAGGCGAACACGCTTTGCTCAAGACGTGTCCGGCCGACTGCAGAAGCGCGAAGCGCGTCAGGTTCTGAATCCGACTTTGCAGAAAGGGATGCGGCTTTAAGGTCGCATGAATGTCTTCGCCTACCCACTTTGGCAGTCTGCAAGGCTCCTCAGCGCAAGCACGCTTTTCGCCGAACCAATCCAATGCTGCCGCTGAATGGTGCTGCGCCGTCTGCTTGCAGAAATCGGCGACAAGGTTCCGCAGTGATGTCTGTGTTATTTTTGGATCAGAGGCATAGCTTGGAAACAAGCAGGCCCGTTCAAGAAATCACAGAAGAACCCTGCAATCTTCACGTTGTAAACGTATTTCCGGGGTGTAAGGAGGTGTCCGCTATCGGACAATTTAATCAGTTTGGGCCCGTCGGTTTTAGAACCGGCGGGCTTGGTTCTATGCTAGGTTTGTCTGCGTCTTGATCCGCCAACCTATTCTTGATCGACTGGCACCACTGGCTTCATCGGATCGTTCCTGCCCGTTGATGGTTCGCCCTAAGCCGAGTGCTTCCGGGAGGTCCGGTAGGCGTTGACCACGCTGCCTTATCAGCAGTTGGGCTTTAGGGTGTCTCAGGCTGAAGGAGGGGTCTGGGAATTTTTTAGGGTTTAGGAGTTGAAATTCCGAGTTTTGGCAAGAACAGACCCTTTCTACAGATAACACCGGCATGGCTGTCGTGCCGGATGCATGGACGCCCCTAAATCCTGGAAAGTTAACCTCCGAATTTTGCAAGAAATCGGAGACTATCCCTGTCCGACCTGGCGTCAGCGGTATTGCGTGACACCCGAAGGACAGCTTCCGTTATGGGAGCTGCTCCGACCGCTCCGCGCAGAGGCTTTTGCAGAAGCACGTTACGATTTGCCCGCACGCCGAACCGTTTTGTGCTAAAGTTGGAGGAATACTGAATTCATTATGTGGGTCGAAACAATGCGCCAATCATTTTCAAAAGTACTTATATTACTCTGCATGCTGCCCATTACAGACGGCAAGGGCCTGTCAGCGCAGGAAACATCCGAAATTGAGATGGGCAACCGCCTTGCCGCCGTTCTTCGCGCCGGACGCGGTGTGATCTCAAATAACCAAGCCCTGATCAACGACGCAAATATCGGCGACAAGGGCTTCACTAGAGAGGTTTTCTACAGCAAGGCCATCGAGGCCTATCTTGAAAAGAATGGCGAGCATCCGTTACCCGAAGGGCTCGATCCGGAGAGCCGAAGCATCACCGAAACTCAGATCGACGCGATGGTTGAGGTCATCGAGGAGAACCAGGAAATCATCAACGCCGAAGACCTCGAGTTCAAAGGTTTCATACCTGCGGTTTTCGCGCGCTTGGCGAACGAGAAATTCGGAGAGGACATGGCGGACAAGGCATCGATCAAGGTGACGGCACCCAAGGAATTGGTGCGCAACCGCAAGGCGCGACCGGACGCTTGGGAAAACGAGATAATCGTGAACAAATTCCAAGACCCTCAGTGGACGGTGGGGCAGCCTTTCTACGAAGACACGGAGGTCGACGGCAAGCCCGCATTCCGGATGCTGATCCCGGAATACTATTCCGAGTCCTGCCTGACCTGCCATGGCTCGCCCAAGGGAGAAACCGACGTCACTGGTTTCCCGAAGGAGGGCGGCAGCGCCGGAGAGCTGGCCGGGGCGATCAGCATAACCTTGTATAAATGAGCAGTAAAACGAAGGGATCCAGGCGCGGGAGTTGGATCTCCGAAAACACAATACCCGTGCGTATCGGCGCGCTTTCGGCCATTTTGCTGGCCGCTCTGATCATGAGCACCGCAGTCATAGCCTGGGAACTTATCCGCAATCAGGCGCGGATCACTCAATCGAATGACGGGTTTCACCGGCTGGCCATCGCCGGCGAAGCCGATCGGCATTTCAGCGAGATGCGGTACTGGATGACGGATCTCTCCGTCAGCCAACTTACCCTTTCCGAAAGGCGTGCGGACGAGGCGCGCGAACACCTGGAGGAAAGTCTGCAGCAAATTCAGGGCTTCGCGCCTGACGCCGCCGAAACGATCGGCGCGCAAACCGAGACCTATTACGACACGGCGCTGAATGCAGCAGATGCCTATACCGATGGTAACCGGGTTCTCGGCAACACGCTGCTTGCGCAGGCGCGTGCAGCCAGCGACACCGTCGATGAAACGCTCACGAGCTTGGTTGATGAGCTTTCTGCACAGGCGGACAAGACCAGCAAGGAGGCGAAGGATGCGGCTGCGGCCGCCGTCAAACGGTCGATCCTCGCCTGCATAGTGATCTGTATCGCCGGCGTTTTTCTAACGTGGCGGGCGCTGCGCTCGATCCTTGTGCCGATGCACGGTATCACCAATGCGATCTCAGGGCTAATCAAAGGCAAGCGCGACGTGCGGTTGCCGCCGGAGGGGCAGGACGAATTCGGGCGCATGTCGCAGGCGCTTCGGGCTTTGCAGGAAAGTCAGGAGAAGAGGCGCGCACTCGAAAACGAAGCACGCGAGCAACGCAACACCATAATGACGGCGATCGAAACGATCCCGGACGGCTTTGCGCTCTTCGACGGCCAAGACCGCTTGTTGCTGTTCAACGATAGGTTCCGCAGCATTTTCAGGCATGTCGAGGACATCCTCAAACCGGGCATATCGTTCGAAGATATCCTGAGGCAGCATTTCCAGAGCGGCGCGGTCGATACCTTCGGCTTGGCGCAAGAGGACTGGATCAGGGAACGGATCGCACATCACCGCAACCCTGGCGAGGGCCGTCAGGAGGTGATGATGGGAGACGCATGGATTCAGATCGCGAAGCGAAAGACCCCCGATGGAGGCACCGTCGCCGTATACAGCGATATTTCAGATCTCAAGGAGAAACAGGCCCAGCTCGAGGCGGCGAACCAAACAGCGGTCGCCGCAAACTCTGCGAAAAGCCAGTTCCTCGCCTCCATGAGCCATGAATTGCGCACGCCCCTGAACGCGATCATCGGCTACAGCGAAATGCTGTCCGAAGACGCAGAGAGCCTGGGCTTTGACAGCGCAATTGAAGATCTGGAAAAGATCATGTCTTCGGGTCGGCACCTCCTGTCATTGATCAACGAAGTGCTCGATCTTTCAAAGATCGAGGCTGGCAAGATGGAGATGTATGTCGAGACCTTTCCGCTCAAGCCCTTGCTGGATGAAGTGGCCTCGACCTTGGCCCCGCTCATCGCCCGCAACAATAATGAGTTGGTCCGAAACTTCGACATCGGCGACGAGGAAATCGAAACCGACAAGACCAAGCTGCGACAGAACCTGTTCAACCTTTTGTCGAACGCCGCGAAATTCACGAAGAACGGGAAAATCGAACTGAGCGTGTCTCGCTCGGTCAGTGACGGGGCTGGCACGTTCCGCTTCGCCGTGCGAGACGAAGGAATCGGGATGACTCCGGAACAGCAATCGAAGCTCTTTCAGGCCTTCGTGCAGGCAGACCAGACGACCACGAGGAACTTCGGCGGCACCGGGCTTGGGTTGGCGATCGCCCAGCAGTTCACGCATATGATGGGCGGGCAGATCTCGGTAGAGACCGAGGAAGGCGTAGGCTCCGTTTTCTCCTTCGAAATACCCGCACGGTTCAGCGATGAAACCGATGCGCAGGACCAAAACGTTTCCGACGCAACGGCCGTTCTGGGGCGGGTCCTGGTCGTAGACGACGAAGAAACAGCTAGGGCCGCCGCCGCGAAGATCCTGCGAGAGCAAGGATACGAAGTCATTTTGGCCAGTGACGCGGAGTCCGGGCTACGGCTGGCGCGTGAGCAATCACCCGATGCCGTCATCCTCGACGTTATCATGCCTGAAAGGGACGGCTGGTCGATGCTTCGCGAGATGAAGGCAGATCCGGTGCTCTGCGAAACGCCAGTCATTCTGGCGACAATCGTTGCAGATCGCGAGATGGGCCTCGCCTTTGGCGCTGTCGAGCACCTGATCAAGCCAGTGGATCCGGTCAAGCTCGTCACCACGCTGGAGACTATCGCGAACGGGAAGGAAAAGGATGTCTTGATCGTCGATGACGATGCCGCGACCAGAAACTTATTCCGCCGCATCCTGATCCGGGAGGGGTGGCACGTGCGCGAAGCCTCGGATGGTAGCCGCGCGCTCAGCCAGCTGAAGGCTCACAAGCCAACACTTATGGTCCTGGACATTATGATGCCGAAACTCGACGGGTTCGACGTACTCCGATCGCTGCGGAATTCGGAAGAACTTGCCGACCTGCCGGTCATAGTGGCCACGTCGAAGGACCTGACGCGCGCCGAACTCGACTGGTTGAAACAAAATGCGGGTGAGGTCGTTCGAAAGGGTGAAAACGGACGCAGCGATCTCATCGCGGCGTTGAGCCGCCACCTTGACAACCAACGGGAGCTAAAGAGGAAACGGGATGTCACTGATACTCATCGTTGAAGACAACGACATGAACCTCGACATGCTATCGAGGCGGCTGCAGCGAAAAGGCTATGAAATAGTGGCAGCACGGGATGGGAAGTCCGGTTTCGAGCAGGCAGTTTCCGTCAAGCCTGACCTCATCCTGATGGATATGAGCCTGCCCGTAATCGATGGCTGGGAAGCGACGCGGCAAATCAAGGCTCACCCGAAAACTGCGTTGATTCCGATCATCGCACTTACGGCGCACGCCATGTCCAGCGACCGAGACAAGGCTTTCGAAGCGGGGTGCGATGAATTTTACACCAAGCCGATCGAATTGCCGGGGCTTCTTGATATGATGGCTCGCCTGCTTGGAGAATGAACACCAATGACTGGTATTGAGCGCAAGGAAGAATTGGCTTTCGCGGCCCGTATCGCCCAGAAGCTCAACGGGCCCTCCGAGGCGATCGTGGGCTATCATAGTCTGCTACTGGAAGAGGTGCAGCGTACCGGCCCAGAAGAAGCGCTGGATGATCTTGAAAAGATCGCCACTGCCGCCTCCCAGCTCAGCCGGATGATCCAAGAGCTCGCAGCAGGGCATCGGGAGCTAGAAGATAATCCAGAGGCTGAAGCGAAACTGCGCCATGACCTCAGATCGCCGATCAATGCGATCATCGGCTATTCGGAAATGGTGCTGGAGGATTTTGAAGACGACATGCAAGGTTCTGCGGTCCGGGACATGCTGGCCATACTCAACGAGGCCCGCCGCCTTGCCGGGCAGATCGACACCACCGTTAACACGGCCGACGATAGTGCCAGCCATGAAGCGCCTGAAGCAGAGGAGAAGCTTGCTGCTGACCTAGAGCGCAGCCTGTCTTTCGTCAGCAGCGACGAGCCCAGCCTCACAGGGCATATTCTCGTGATTGATGATGAGGCGGCTAACCGCGAGATTCTCTCCCGTTATCTCGAGCGCCGGGGTCACACCACGCGAGCCGTCGGCTCCGCCGCGGAGACCTTCCAAGCGCTCGCCGAGGCAAAATTCGATCTCGTGCTGCTGGATATCCTGATGCCGGATACAAATGGAATCGAGGTCCTCGTTCGCATCAAATCGGATTCGACGCTGTGTGAAATCCCGGTGGTCATGGTCTCCGGCCTGAAGGAAACCGGTGCCATCGCGAGATGCATCACCTCAGGCGCGGAAGATTACCTTCCCAAGCCTATTGATCCGGTGCTTTTGCATGCTCGTGTTGATGCATGTCTCGAACGTGCCGAATGGCGCGCGCGAGAAAAGGCATTCACGGAGGAAATTCAGTACGAGCGCGATCGCGCGGACGCTCTTTTGCACGCCATGCTACCAGCACCGGTGATCCTCCGATTGAATAATGGCGAGACAAAAATCGCTGACAGGTTTGCAAATGCGACAATCGTTTTTGCGGATATTGTAGGATTCACCCCGCTCGTTGCACGGCTCGACGCCGGCGATCTCGTCGAGCAACTCTCTCACCTTTTCGTCACCTTCGACGACCTAGTGACGCAACATGGTATCGAGAAGATAAAGACGATCGGTGATGCCTATATGGCCGCCTCCGGCATCCCCGCGGAGCGTGAAGATCACGCCCAGGCGGCGATTGAGTTCGCACGGGATCTCATTAGAGCAACAACGAAAACCACCGGCAGCAAGTTAGACATGAAAGTCCGAGTGGGTATCAATTCAGGACCGGTAATCGCAGGTTTAATCGGGCGAAAGAGGTCCATCTACGACGTTTGGGGGGAGACGGTCAACCTCGCGAGCCGCATGGAATCCAGCGGTATGGCCGACAGGATTCAGATCTCGGAGGCGACAAAACACGCGCTCGGCGGATACTTGAAAACCGCACAAGCGCGCCAGCATGAAGTAAAAGGCATCGGAAAGATCACATCTTACTTCATCGACTGATGTGCATCGCTCAGTCGCCTCTGCGGATACGCACTCCAAAGTCAACGTGGCGACAAGTCTCTGACGGCAACTCCTTGATGAGAAAACGCGTCGCGCGTACTTTATCTGAAAATGCAAATCTGCTTTTTCGTCGATCCGACAAAACTCAAAGCTACCTGCATTAAATAAAGTAGTGTCCGCATTTTGTGTTGGTAAGTCTTCGTTTCGCCAAAAACGGTCAATATTCGAGGTCGACGTCTTCGCTCATAGCTTCGAAAAGACTCTCGAAAACTCCGGACCTGGCCCACCGGCGAAACCGCCGGAACAGGCTGTTCCAATGGCCAAAGGCAGGTGGCAGGTCGCGCCATGGCTACCCGGTGTGTTGATTGTCACTGAGAACTGACCCGGCAACTGCAGAAATTGTCATTGAGAATTGACCCATGTGCAACCTTGCCCATGCTTGATTCAGCTGGGGGCTATTGGAGTGGTAGACATAGGATTTTTGAGGGTTATTCGGAAATGGGCGCTGCGAGACAAGATGCCCAAGGCGCGCGCCATTACCGCCTTAGTTTCGCCAAGTTCACATAGCATTTTGTAGTACGCTTCGGCCATGCATCGCATCCGAACCACTTCCTTTTTGAAGAGGATAAGATGAAAATTCTCGCAGTAGATGACGATCCACTCATCTTGGAGCTTCTAGCCGAAGTACTCCGAGCGGCTGGCTTTTCTAATCTCTCGGTATGCCAATCTGCAACCGAAGCACTAGAGAAAATACATCAAGCCGATACCCCATTCGATTGCTTTCTCCTTGATATCCAAATGCCCCGGATCGATGGCATCGAATTGACTGAGCAACTTCGCCGGATGGCAGACTATCGCAACACCCCTATTCTCATGATCACTGCGATGTCAGACCGTAGCTACATTGACAGAGCGTTTGCGGCAGGTGCCAGCGACTATATCACAAAGCCGTTCGACGTTGTCGAGATCCACTCCAGATTGCGGCTGATTCAATCTTTGCTCAGAGAGCACCTCAGCCTCGAGGAGCGCAATCCCACCGCTCAGGAGAAGTCGCCAGCATCGATAGTTACTTCTGCCGACCTTGAAAAGCGGCTCGCTCTTCTAGATGTCGACGGATTCATCGACTATCTGGCGCTTGAAAACTACTTGATGCAAGTGTCACGAGTGTCACTTTTCGGAATGATCGCCTTTGGCATCGTGGTGCCAGATATGGCTCGTACATTCCGCGCGAGCAGCGTCTTTGAATTTGAAGCCGCGGTAAGTGACTTTGCAGAAGCTATTTCTGAAACCCTGAAACCAGAGAGTTTCTTTGCAAGCCATGCTGGAGAGGGCCATTTTGTTTGCGTGCTAACCAATTCGCACACGTTCGCCCCTGAAGAATTTGAACGACAGTTGCACCAAACAGTACGCGAAATGGACCTTCATTTCTGCGACGGTCGCGCAATCTCGTTGCGGCCCGTAGTTGGTGAAGGCATTTCGCTGCAGCTCAAGTCTTCGCGGGGCATATCCAACGCACTCGTTCAAGCACTGCAATCCGCAGAAGAACGGGCGATGAATCCAAATGCACAAAATCGCGCTCCGTCAGGTAAACTCATGCGCCTGCTAGGCTTTGGTTAAACTAGGCATCAGGGACAAATCATGCTTCAACAGAACACGGCCATTCGGCTTGAAAAGATTCGAACTCACTTTCTCACCGAACTCGAAAAACAGTATCTTGAAGTGGAAATGCTTCGCGTTCGGTTGGACCAGGTAGCCGATCCTTCAGAAACGTGCTACACGATAGGGCGTATTTGCCATAAGATCGCCGGGACTGCAGCGACCCTCGGATTTCCAGACCTAGGGAATATCGCTGCGGAAATCGACGATTTTGTTGCTTCGAATGATGCGAAGCGCCCTGAAACCCTATCTGAAATGCGCGACCACTCGGACCATTTGTTGGTTCTTATGTCCCTTATTTTCGACGACGAATCCATGTTTGCATAAAACTATCAGCCGTGAACACATGCCGACACACAGATGACAGGCTGACAACAACCCGAGCCGAATTATTCAAGTCTGGCACCCCAGAAGACTGTCAGATCATGAACCAGACTCTCTAGCCCACAAGCTTGGAAGTATATGAGGTATCCGTGTCTCCTGAGCGTTGATCAAGGCGCGCAAGAGCAGCTTTCACGGCCCTCTTGAAGTTTAACTTTTGCGTCTTGTTCAAGCTTATTGGACGACCCGAAACAATATCCTCAGATGTCAGGTCGAAGTTCCATCGTTGAGAGTAGTAGCTTTGCAGCTTCTCATGAATGGACGCTTGCGCCCACTCGGTTACAAACCTACTTTCGCTCGTGGTCGCACAAAGAATGGTGCCGTTTCCCGCATGTGAAAGAAAAGTGTCTTCGGCACCAAACTCGGCTTTAATCGCCCATGTAAATGCTTCGAAGAATTTCAAGAAACCTGCTGCGTCCGTACTTGCAAAGATCCTGTTAATCTCCCGGATCCTGACCGCAAACAGATGGGCGTAGCAGCCTTCTGTTTCAGCGACTTGCTCAAGGTAGTTTTGAAATACCGAAATGGGTAGGAGCCCTTCTAGCCGGATTTGCATAGCTTTCGATGGGAACAGAGCATCGCTGTCTTGCATATGATTGAACGATGCAAGAGGCGGTTTACAGCCCATAATATTTCTCACAGCGATGTAACTATCTATCGCAGCCTGCCGCTCTTGAACGAGTCGCTCCGCAACACTGATCCGCGTAAGAACCTCGAAAGCATCAAATGGCTTCTTGATATAGTCAGTGGCACCGTTCGCAAAGGCCTGCGATATCGACACGTGATCTCTATACCTAGTGATCATCAGGATCGGCGCGCTATTGTACAACTCAAGGCTTCTAATCTCTCTACATACCTCGATACCATTCATCTCTGGCATCTCGATATCTAGAAGTATGCAGTCGAAAGGCGGGTCTTCTTTCTGAAGAGCTTCTAACGCGGCCGAGGCTGAAGATTTCAATGTTACGTCGTGGTGTCGCTCCTTTTGCAGAAAATCGCTTAGCAAATTCAGCGAAACCAGGTCATCGTCTACCGCTATGATCTTCATGTCGCTCTTAGCTCCTGCATACTGCAGCCTCACACCAAAACTTGACACCTGTCGGTCGCTACGCCCGCCACAATGTAACGACCGATCACAGGCCGCTGTGCACCTATAGGTAGTATTTCGGAATTTTGTTCAAATTATGGACGGCCTCGCAAGATCGGTAGAAGAACTCCACGAGGGCAAACTGACGTATGACCAAAGCGTGAACTGAATCGGTCGCAAGACTCTATCCATGTAGATTCACAACTTCGCCCAACTCCTGACAAAGCAAATTCATAATTCAGATTTTTCGGATTAATTTCAAGAGCTTGCCACCTTGATCACTAAGACAATCAAAAGATAAAACGCCCATAAAATGACATCATTATGCTTTACTCAATCAGAAGCAGAATAACGGTCTCTATTTACCTGTGGTGAGCTTCGGCAATGCGAATTCTTCTTGTTGATGACGACGTCGTCTTTGCAAAGCTCGTAGTCACGAAACTCGCTGAACTGGGCCTGCACGACGTGACCGTAGCCCACAGCGCCGAGGAGACCCTAGCCCTCCTCGACCAAGAGCCATCACCTTTTGACTGTTTTCTTTTGGATATCGCCCTAGAGGATTCTAACGGCATTGATCTGTGTCAGGTTTTGCGAATGCGCGCCGACAACAAATTGGCACCCATCATCATGGTAACTTCGCAGCGCGGTAGCGCTCTGATGTCGCGTGCGTTTACCGCAGGTGCGACCGACTTTATGCGCAAACCGCTGGATCACAACGAAGTTGTCGGACGCATCAAGACTGCAATGTTACTCGTTGAACTCACAAGAAAAGCTAAAGCGCCGATCGGAGCTTCTGAAATCCCCCCGAGACCCAACTATCTCTCTGATGATAACGTTGCACTCAAACCTGTCTGGTTTCCGCAAATCAAGGGCATGGCACAGTTCTCTCGGTTCCAAAAAAAACTCTCAGAAATGCGCTCTCGAAATGAGACGCCAAAGCTATACCGCGCTCATATCAAAGATTTTGGCGCTTTTTCTAGGCAGCTCAACTTAACGGAGTTGAAGCGACATCTGCACACAGTAAGTTGTGTGATCTCTGACGTAGTAAGTGGAGAGAAGTTCCTATTTTCCTATCTCGGTCGAGGTCGATTTATCATTTGTTTCCAAGACGGTATTTCAAAGAACTTTGGCGAAACGGCCGGAAACTTGCAAGATCAAGCGAACCTTCTACTGAATCAGCCTCGATTCTCTGGGTTGATCGCTATGCAGCTTCAGGTTTCTGACATCACCGGACTACTTTCAGAGTCAGCGAATTCAATAACTTCTGATCGGCAGGAAGAGCACACTCTAAACCAAGACGCGCTTGCTCTTGATCTGCCAAGGGTTGACGAAATCGAAGAGAAAATGTTTCAAAAAGCATTCGCCGAAGAGAAGAAACAGGACGTGACCTAAGGCCCGTGGAAATTTAATCTTTATCATGCGAGTTATTTCTATACTTGGTTGAAGTGCGACACACTAAGAGGGCGGCGTGATGAGAGAGTTGCAGCGAATACTGCACGTAGATGATGATGATGACATTCGAGCCATAGCAGCTATGGCTCTGGAGTTGATTGGTCTGTTTGAGCTCCTGCAATGTGCTTCTGGCAAACAGGCAACCGAAGAGGCGGCATCCTTTAGTCCAGACCTTCTGCTTCTTGATTACATGATGCCCGATATGGATGGCAAAGAGACGCTCTGCGAGCTCCGCAAACTCCCCGGCCTAAATGATGTACCCGTTGTATTCATGACAGCACGGGTCAACGAAGACTTGTCAAACGATCTTCGCCGCGATGGTGCGTTGGGCGTCATAGCAAAGCCCTTCGATCCGATGGACCTCGCCGCTCAACTCCGCGAACTCTGGCAGATTTATAACGATGTTGAATCTGAGAGGGTGATGTTAAGAAGCTAACTTCAAAGGTGCCTCTAGGACGGAGCCCCCAGACAAACGTCCCTGACCCGTTTTTCATCCTCTGCCCTCCTATCCCAGTCGGGAAATCGTAGCGGAAGACTCCACCTTCAAACGGTCCAGTTTGCGGGTATCAGATCAATTGGAACTCTGTGTCGTTCTTCAAGAGCTATGCGGGATTTTGGGTGACGCGGCCTGATCAAGCGGCGCGGTTTTCAGTGTCGTTTGGGGCGACATGCGCCGCATTCACCGACATCCTTCGCGACTGAACCGCTCCGGGTTTGCCGGAGGCTGTTTGGTTTAAGTTATGCGGCTATGGTCTTAGTTACCAGAGCTGCGTAGAAGTT